>Ga0209463_1000001_pt1 | contig 268253 bp, 253 predicted proteins | sample AgamicMgSfrz_FD_187169 | JGI IMG/M metagenome (GOLD analysis project Ga0209463, IMG submission 187169) | Agave microbial communities from Guanajuato, Mexico - Mg.Sf.rz (SPAdes) (version 2) | ecosystem: Host-associated > Plants > Phyllosphere > Phylloplane/Leaf | place: Guanajuato, Mexico... | reverse complement strand
TATAATGGAAGAAAAGGTAGGGGCTGTTTATATGATAAAAGCAGTTTTGTTTGATTTAGATGGAACATTATTAAACAGAAATGAATCAGTCCTGCATTTTGCTGAACGACAATATAACCGCATAATAGAATCGACAAGCGATATTTCGAAACAAACATATATAAGCAGATTCATCACCTTGGATGAAAAGGGCTATGTCTGGAAGGATAAAGTCTATCAGCAGCTTGTTGAAGAATTTCACTTGGCCGGAATCACTTGGCAGGAGCTGCTGCAAGATTATGTAGAGGAGTTTCCGTATAGCTGTGTGCCTTTTTCACATTTAAACGAAATGTTAGCACAGCTTTCATCAGCAGGGCTTCGCTTAGGAATCATCTCAAACGGATATGGGCGGTTTCAGCAAAGTAATATAGAGTCATTAGGAATCGAACACTTTTTTGATGCGATATTGATATCAGAATGGGAGGGTTTGCGAAAGCCAGATCCAGCCATTTTTCTGCGAGCGCTGCAAAGGCTGGAAGTAAATCCTGAAGAAAGCCTTTTTATCGGCGATCATCCGCGAAATGATATAGAAGCAGCCCGTAATGTTGGAATGCTTGGAGTATGGAAAGAGAATTCTGATTGGAGCAGTGCTGGAATGGATTATATCGTAAAGGATTTGGCAGAGATTCCAATGCTGATAAAAAAACTCAATCAAGACATGTAATAAATAGCTGGAGGAATGTTAAATGAGCGATAAATATATGATTGATTATCAATCACCAATTGGGCTTGTTGAAATCACAGGTACCGAAGAAGGGGTATACTCTGTACTGTTTACAGAAAGAGACATCTTGCAATATCCCTTGTTGGAAAATACGCCAAAATCATTAATAGATTGCTATCAACAGCTTGATTTGTATTTTAAAGGAGAGCTTGAGACATTTACTTTTCCATATATAGTCGAAGGTACAGATTTCCAAAAAAATGTGTGGAATACATTACCGTCTATTTCTTACGGTAAAACCGGCTCCTATAAAGACATTGCAGCAGCAATCGGTAATGAAAAGGCAGTTCGGGCAGTTGGCAGTACAAATGGCAAAAATAAGCTTTGTATTGTTCTGCCATGTCACCGGATTATTGGCAGCAATGGCAGCTTGACAGGTTATGCAGGCGGCCTGTGGCGAAAGGAATGGCTTTTGGAGCATGAAAACAAACATGCCCCGAAATGATTATTTCAGGGCATGTTTGTTTGTTAACCAATTTTAAATTGCTTAATGATTGCTTGTAGATCATCTGCTAAAAGGGCCAGCGCTTGAGAAGAGGAAGTGATTTCTTCCATCGAGGCAAGCTGTTCCTGTGTTGCAGCAGAGATATTTTGTGTGATGGAAGCAGAATCCTTTGCTACATCACTAACTTCATCCATTGAAGTGTGAACAGTTTCTGTTCCATTTGCTAGTTTTTGCAGTGCTTCTGAAATGTCTTCAATTTGCGAGACGACACCATTAACGGCTGTTTCGATTTTTTGGAAGGAGGCACCTGCTGTATGAACGACAGTTAAGCCTGAGTTAACTTCTTGTGAGGCTCTTTCCATTGTTTGAAGTGTATACTCTGTATCCTTCTGAATTAATTGAATCAAGTTCGAGATTTGTTCTGTTGATTTAGTAGATTCCTCTGCAAGTGTTCTAACTTCATCAGCAACGACTGCAAAGCCTTTGCCATGCTCTCCAGCACGTGCCGCTTCAATTGCTGCATTCAATGCCAACAGGTTTGTTTGGGCTGAAATGCCAGTGATGACATTCGTAATTTCTCCGATTTCATTTGAACGTTCATTTAAGCTTCTGACAGCTTCTGATAAGCTGGTAACATTAGCATAAATAGAATTCATTTGCTTATTTACTTCTGTAATTGCTTCATTTCCCTCTGCAGACACTTGAGATGCATGAAGGACATCTTTTGTTATTTTATCTGTATTATCAGCAATTGTTTTTGTATATGTCGTAATATTGCTGATGATATCGGCACTGTCTTCGATTTTATCAACTTGTTTATCTGTTCCTACAGAAAGCTCCTGCATGGTAAGTGTTATATGCTCACTTGCTTTGCTGTTTTCCTCCGCACTTGCACTCAGCTCTTCTGAAGCAGCAGCAACCTGTTGCGAAGAATCATATACAGTACTGAAAACAGATTGAAGCTTTGCTGTCATATTATTGAAGGAATTAGCAAGTTCGCCAATTTCATCCTTTGATTGGTAGCTTCCTTTAACAGTAAAATCTCCATCCTCTGCCATAGAAAGAAGCTCTTTTACTTCCTTGACTGGTTTTACAATCATCCGGCCGATAAAATAGCTCAATAGTAACAGCAGCAAAACAGCCAAAATGATGACAGCCGCAACAAAAATAGTAACTGTAGTTAAGGTTTCCTTACTTTTCGTGTAAAGCTTTTCTGCATGCTTTGTTTTCGCGGCAACAAGCTCTTTTAACGTTTCGTTTACTTTTGCTCTGTTTGTTTCTACTTCTTTTAAGTAAATTTCATAGCCTTCTGTGTTTTTATTAGCAAGAGCAAGAGCAACCACTTTATCTCTTCCTGCAGTCAAAGGAGTTACCTCCTCCTTAAACTGGTCAAGCAGTGTTTTTTCTTCCGCAGTCATTTTGCCACTCTCAATCTTGGCAACAAGTGTATCAATTTCCTCCCAGGCAGACTTAATCTCCACCTGCAGTTCTTTATTTTTAGCTGCATCTGTTGTCAGCAGAAGTTCAAGTGTATAGGCGCTGCTTGACCTTGTGTTAATTCTAATTTGCAGCATATCAGTTATCGGCAGCAGATTCTCCTTGTAGATAACTTCTGAATCCTCAGCCATAACACGAATATAATTTAAGCCTAAAAAACCAACTGAGCAAAGTGCTGCAGCACTTACTAGTGTGATAATCAAAAGCTTTCTGGTAATGTTTAAGTTTTTTAGCAGTTTCAATGATGTTGTCTCCTTTTAAGTTTATTTTCCTGAAACTAATACATATATCGGCCTGCTTAATGCATTCTAAAGAAGCGATGTCCTGCCTCTTTTTTCCTTAGATTTTCCTAGGTAATTCGATCATTAAGATTAAACTTAGTCATATGATAGACTATTAACAACCAATTTGTACCAATCTCTTGAAGCTCTCAGAATGCATCTGCTTTTTTTGGTGTTAATAAGTTTCATTCTACTGATAAACGGATAATAACTAGAATTAGCATACTTCTTGTTCTATTAACAAAAAGGCTTACATAATAGTACTAAGAAATCAATTATGATATAATAAGTGATTAATTGAATATTAAGAATTTTATTGTTGCTTTAAAGTGACATGAAATAGGGAGGAGAAGGTTGATGAAAAAAAGAGTGGTAATCTATACAGCAATTACAAAAGACTATGATGAATTGAAGGAGCCAGCAATCATATCTAATCAGTGTGACTACATATGCTTTACAGATGATCCAACACTTATTTCACCTACATGGCAAATAAGACCTCTTCCTCCAAGCGATTTGGATATTGTTAGGCAGTGCAGGCAGGTGAAAATTATGCCGCATTTCTTTTTGCCTGAATATGAATACAGCATTTGGGTAGATGGAAATGTGGAGATAACTGGTGATATTGATCAACTGATTGAACAGTATTTTATCAATGGCGATAAAACGCTGTATACATTTAAACATCCAGTAAGAGATTGTGTTTATGAGGAAGCGAAGGAATGTATCAAAAATGGGCAGGATAATGAAAAAATCATCAGAAAGCAGCTGGCGCTGTTAAAGAGTGAGTATTATCCTAAACATAATGGTCTAATTGAAAGCAATGTTATTCTTCGCAAAACCCATTCTCCTGATGTAATGCAATTAATGGAGCAATGGTGGAAGCTTGTGAAAAACTACAGCAGAAGAGATCAGCTCAGCTTCAATTATGCCGCATGGGTGACTGGGTTCTTTTTCGGCTGCTTAGAGGGAAACAGCAGGGGAAGCAACAGCTATTTCCGGTATTTGCATGACCATATTGTATTGGAAATGGAGCAGCCTGAAACGGTTTAATATATTGGTAAAAAGGGAGACATGGATGTCTCCCTTTTTTTGTATAATAGCCTTCTTATATTTTAGAAACATAGTTCTATCTTTATGAAAACCTGCCATATATGCAGGTTTTCTTTTTTTATGACTATTTGAACTAAAATTTTAAAATAAAATAATTATTATTGAAATTATGTTTCAAAATAATTATAATAAAAGTGTAAAAAAGAAATGGAGGACTAAAGCATGGATCAGAAGCTCAAATTACTAACAACAGAATCTCGCAATGATCGAACAATGCATATAGATACAGCAGAAACAATGGAAGTTCTGAGGCTGATGAATGAAGAGGATCAAAAGGTAGCGATTGCCGTTCAGCAAGTGCTCCCAGAGGTCGAAACAGCTGTCAAATATGCTTGCGAGTCTTTAAAAAAAGGAGGCCGCATCATCTATATTGGTGCAGGTACGAGCGGAAGGCTGGGGGTTTTGGACGCAGTTGAATGCCCACCGACATTTAGTACAGATCCTGATTTAGTTCAAGGTATTATGGCTGGTGGGGAAAAGGCGTTTATTAAGGCTGTTGAAGGAGCAGAAGATAATCAGGAGCTAGGTGCCAGAGATTTACAAGACATCTGCTTAACAGCAAATGATACTGTTATTGGAATCGCAGCAAGTGGCAGGACACCGTATGTAATAGGTGCGCTTTGTTATGCACGCAGTGTCGGCGCAAAAACAATTGCCTTATCCTGCAATAAACAATCATTGATTAGTGAGTATGCAGACAAATGTATTGAGGTAGAGGTGGGGCCGGAAGTGCTTACAGGTTCGACAAGACTAAAGGCTGCTACCGCGCAAAAGATGATACTAAATATGATTTCAACAGCTACGATGATTCAAAATGGGAAAGCATATGAAAACCTTATGGTAGATGTACATGTAAGCAATTTTAAGTTGAAAGAAAGAGCAATCCACATCATCTGTAAAACTACAGGCGCATCCTATGAATCAGCAAAAGAGATGTTGGCAAAAGCACAGAATGAAGTGAAAACAGCTATTGTTATGCTAAAAACCAATCAGGACTACACGCAGGCTAAAGTGCTTTTAAACAAAGCAGAAGGTAATGTAAGAAAAGCAACTGCTATAGTGGAGAGCTAAGAGGATGATAGCAGGCAGATTTACTAGATGCTATCAGCGCAGCTGCCGTGTAATTGGAAACAAGAGCATCATTTGACAAAAATGTGAGGAGGAAAAACGAGATAAGTTCTTATGAATCTCAATTTCTCAAACATAAAAATTTAAGCGGTTACATTTTATTTGTTTTGGAATTGATATTAAAGGAGGAACTAAAATGTCAGGGGAAAATCATGTTTTGGCACAAAAAATTTTAGAACAGCTTGGCGGTCCGGCTAATATTGCTGCATACACACATTGTATGACACGCCTTCGTGTGACACCAATTGATGATAATGCTGTTAATAAACAAGCAATTAAAAAAATCGACGGTGTATTAGGGCTTGTTGAGGAGGAGACATTACAGGTTATATTAGGGCCGGGGAAAGTGAATAAAGTCGCAGAAGAGTTTGGCAAGCTGCTAGAACCTGCAGGAGACTTTAATATAGAGGAGCTTGCAGCGCAAAAAAAATCAACATTAAAAACAAAAAATTCTACTCCGTTTAAAATGTTTTTGCGCAAAATCGCTAGTATTTTTATCCCGCTTATCCCGGCATTGGTGGCATCTGGATTAATTACAGGGGTTACAAAGGCAGTTGTGCAGGGTGGGTGGCTGTCAGCAGAGTCTCAGCTTGCAATGATATTAACGGTTATTGGGAGCGGTTTGTTTACTTATCTTGGAATATTAGTCGGAATAAATGCTGCAAAGGAATTCGGAGGTTCACCTGCACTAGGTGGGGTGGCAGGGATATTAATTATTAACCCTTCTGTTGCAGGAATAACCCTCTTCGGTGAGGAGTTAATGCCTGGCAGGGGCGGGTTAATTGGTGTATTGTTTGCTGCAATCTTTATCGCAATTGTTGAAAAACGGTTGCGCCGTATTGTTCCACAGTCCCTTGATATTATCATAACACCAACAATAGCTTTATTAATTACAGGAATTGTTACATATCTCGTGTTTATGCCGATTGGCGGTCTAATCTCAGACGGAATAACAAAAGGTTTACTGTCTATTTTAGATATGGGCGGGGTCGTAGCAGGATTTGTATTAGGTGCGACTTTTCTGCCATTAGTTGTAACAGGCTTGCATCAGGGATTAACACCAGTTCACCTTGAGCTTATTAATTCGATTGGTGATGATCCTCTGTTGCCAATTTTAGCAATGGGCGGTGCAGGTCAGGTGGGTGCCGCATTTGCGATCTACATGAAAACGAAAAAAGCACGTTTAAAACGGGCAATCGGTGGTGCGCTTCCTTCCGGCTTGCTTGGCATTGGAGAGCCGTTGATTTTTGGGGTTACCCTTCCTCTTGGAAGACCGTTTTTAACAGCTTGTCTTGGTGCAGGTATTGGTGGAGCATTCCAGGCTTATTTTAAAGTTGCGACAATCGCAGTAGGGGTTTCCGGCTTGCCGCTTTCCTTTCTTGTTCATGCCCAGCAAATTCTGTATTACTTGGCAGGTTTAATCATCGCTTACACAGCAGGATTTATTTTCACATTTTTATTTGGCTATAAGGATGAAATGGCGAGTGAGTTTGAATGATTGGGATTTCCTTTTATCTAAATGACCCACTGGCAGAGCAACGAATAATAGAAGCAAGTCAAAAGGGAATAAGAAAGGCATTTACTTCGCTGCATATACCAGAGGAAAGAGGAAATCTTGTAAGTAAAGCTTCTAAATTGCTTAAGGCAGCTAAAGCCTGTGGTATGGAAGTTTATGCTGATGTATCAATGAAAACACCCCGCCATTTAAATATTGAAAGCTTGGAACAACTGAGTTCTTTAGGTGTTGTTGGCATCAGATTAGATGATTTCTTCGAAAGTAATAGAATGATAGAACTATCAAAATGCTTTCACATTGCCGTTAATGCCAGTACCATTTTAGAAGCAGAGCTCGAAAGCTTAATAGCTAACGGACTTAACGCTAAAAGGCTTATCGCATGGCATAATTTTTATCCTCGTCGTGAAACTGGTTTAGATAAAGACTTTTTTCGGACACAAACCATTCTATTTAAAAGATATAATATTCCGGTTTGTGCCTTTATCCCGGGAATTGGAGAAAAACGGGGACCTGTTTTTGATGGTCTTCCAACATTGGAGAGTCATCGGGAAATACATCCGTTTGCAGCGGCGGTTGAGCTGTATAAGCTTGGGATAACAGATGTGTATATTGGAGATCCAGATCATGGAAAGGGATTGTTAGAAAAGCTGATTAAATATGATAAAGATAAAATCCTGCCAATTCGTATTCATTCTGCCGTTTTAGAAGAAGGCATTAACCGTATACGTCCTGATTTATCTCGTGATGTGCTGCGGATAATGGATTCTCGTTCAAACGAATCTGTCGCACAAGTCAATACAGTGGAACGACAGCGTGGAATGATTACAATGGATAATTCTTTATACGGACGTTACTGTGGAGAAGTGCAAATTGTACTGCGGAATCTTCCCGCAGATGAACGGGTAAATGTGATAGGGGCAGTTAATAAAGAGGATTTACAGCTTCTATCATACATTCAACCTGGTCAATTGCTGGAGTGGAAAATGGACGAAACTCATAACAATCGATAAGTAGAACAATGCCCTGTTAAAGGCTACACAGGGCTTTTTGTTGTAAAAACTTTTCTGAATATATGATAAACTTAAACGGAATAGCAAAGCGTAAAAGTCGTTTTAAGAAAGTAAAAAAGAATGCGGCTAAAAATAGTAGATGCATTCTTTTTTGTTTAGCTACTGTTTTTTAAAAGCCATTTCTTAACATACAATCCTATGATAATACCTGGTAGCACACAGAGGATTGGCATAAATATTGGGCCAAGCAATCTGCCGAAAATCGTCCATTTTTGACAATAAATTAGCCCGACTGTAACACAAATGGCGCATGAGGCATAGGGCAGGAACGCGTAAGGAGGGGGTGAATCTTCATCATCATATGTATCTCTTACAGCATCCCACATCGCAAAAAAATAAAGGCATGGATAAAACATCAGCCATTGAAAATGAATATTTTCGATTGATTTGTCAATATTGCCATGGAAGCTCGATATGATCGCAAGATTAAAATTAGATTGCCGGTTAATCACCATTTCCATCATGATGAAAAGCAGTGATTTAAAATACTTGTGATTGAGCAGCTGGCCAAAGCCAGGAAAAGCAATTGACCATAACAATCTTTCCAGTGTCACCTTATTCAACTTATAATCAGCCTGCTTCCTTCTGATAATTGGTAATTAGGTATATTGTTTAAAGCCAATAAAAAAGCAGATGTCCATCTGAAAATTATGGACGCTGCATCATGTGAAAATGGTAAGATAGCGTCTTGATGTTTATAGTATTTCAAAAGACCACCATAATTATTATGTTTTTACAAAAATTGTATAATTTATGTTAGAGATTACAAAGGGAGGTATGCGATTTGAAGGAAGTATCTTATATGGACATTCATAATGAGGGCATTACAGCCTTTGAAAGTGATATGTTTGTCCATCTACATGATTCAAAAATACTTATTCGCTATGACAGTAATTTAATCGCTTTTAAGCGCATGCCAAATGTGCAGGAGTTCAGCAAAACAGAAAAATATTTGCGTGACTACCATTTGGAAAGAAATCAAAAACATTTGAAATTTACTTTTCCTCCGAATGAAAAGATAGAGAAAGAAGTGTTAGCCAAACTGATCGGCGAAGGCTATGATATTGGATTTACTGAATTGTATACGATAAACCCGCTAAATTTTCCAATAGTCAAAAAGCAACAGGAAATAGAGGTAGTTCATGTTAGCGAGAGCGAGCTTGAGGATTTTTTAACATTGAGCTATCAGCAGGATATTATCTATGGCAGTGAGTTTGCTGCACGTAAACGAGAAAATAATAAGCTCCATTTTGAGAATTCGAAATTTTGGCAAGTTCTGGCTTATTATGGTGGCATTCCGGCCGGCGGGCTGGAGATAATCATACAGGACCAAACAGTGGAGATTGATGGTTTATTTGTGTTGTCAGAATTCCAACGAAAAAAAGTAGCTGCACATCTGCAGCAGTTTGTCATGGAATCCTTCCCTGACAAAACAGTTATTCTAGTTGCAGACGGTGAAGACACACCGAAGGAAATGTACAAAAGGCAAAATTATCAATATGTTGGATTCAGGTATGAAGCAGTTAAGGTGCTTGCCGAATAACTAATTCTGTTAACAAGGAGACGAACCCGTATTGAAATCAGTTAAGGTATATCATTATGATGCTTTTAGCACAAAACCTGATAAAGGGAACCCAGCTGGTGTAGTGGTGGATGGTGAGCTTTTAAGTGAAGCAGAGATGCAGGAAATTGCTTCTAAGGTTGGCTTTAACGAAACAGGCTTTATCACTAAATCTGATAAAGCAGATTTAAGAATTCGTTATTTTACACCAGGCCATGAAATGGACTTATGCGGACATGGAACAATTGCCTGTTTATATGGATTACATGAGCATGATCTGCTTCCTCAAAAGGAATATATAACAATTGAAACAAAAGCTGGAGTTTTACCAATCATGCTGCAAATCAGCGACAACGGTCGTCTGTACATAACAATGAAACAGCCTACACCGAAGTTTATCGAATTCGGAGGTTCTAAAGCGGACTTGGCATCTGCAATAGGTTTGGCAGAAGATGATATTTCAGATGTACTGCCAGTCATGTATGGCAGTACAGGAATATGGACATTGCTGCTACCAATTAAAAGCCTTGCAGTATTTAAAAGGATGAAGCCGCAAAATCAGTTGTTTCCTAAGATTTTTAAGGAAATTCCAAAGGCCTCCTTACATCCGTTTTGTTTAGAAACAGAGCTAGAACATGCAGATATGCATGCTCGCCACTTTTCGTCTCCATTTTCCGGCACGGTGGAGGATCCAGTAACAGGAACTGCAGCTGGTGTAATGGGGGCATATTATGCTGAATTTATAAAAAAAGAAGCAGAAAGACCCTTTGATCTTGTGATAGAGCAAGGCTTGGAAATCGACCGTGCTGGTAAGGTTCTCGTTAAGGTATCAGACAGCGAAAGAAGTCTTGATATTGAAATTGCTGGTACTGCTGTTTATGTGAAGAGTATGGAAATAGCTGTTATATCATAAAAACGATTTTTTCGGTAAAAATAAAAATACTATTGCAAAGTTTAATGAACCGTTGTAATATAATGGATAATAAAAAGCGATGACAAGGACATGAATTATTTTTACAGTCTGCAGAGAGGGAAGTGAAGCTGAAATCTTCCCGGCTTTAGGAAAATGATTTACCACCTTGGAGCAATGCCTTAGAAAAGGTATCGTTAGCTGCGTTAAAGCTCCAAAGCCGCATGAAACTTTGCGGGAAGTTGGGTGGAACCACGGGTATAAGCACACTCGTCCCTTATATAGGGATGAGTGTGCTTTTTATTTATATATACATGCGATGACAAGGACATGAATTATTTTTACAGTCTGCAGAGAGGGAAGTGGAGCTGAAATCTTCCTGGCTTTAGGAAAATGATTTACCACCTTGGAGCAATGCCTTAGAAAAGGTATCGTTAGCTGCGTTAAAGCTCCAAAGCCGCGTGAAACATTGCGGGAAGTTGGGTGGAACCACGGGTAATAAGCACACTCGTCCCTTATATAGGGATGAGTGTGCTTTTTTATTTATATATACATGCAATGACAAGGACATGAATTATTTTTACAGTCTGCAGAGAGGGAAGTGAAGCTGAAATCTTCCCGGCTTTAGGAAAATGATTTACCACCTTGGAGCAATGCCTTAGAAAAGGCATCGTTAGCTGCGTTAAAGCTCCAAAGCCGCAGGAAACATTGCGGGAAGTTGGGTGGAACCACGGGTAATAAGCACACTCGTCCCTTATATAGGGATGAGTGTGCTTTTTTATATATTTTTTTAGGAGTTGATTGTTAATGAATCAGGAAAAATCTATTAACGTAGCATTACCAGATGGGAAGAGCAAGGAATATCAAAAGGGCTGTACTGCAGAGTTTATTGCTGGTGATATAAGTGCAAGCCTGCGTAAAAAGGGAGTAGCTGCCATTATTAATGGCAAACTGACTGATTTAGACACTTGCTTAGAGGAGGATGCACAGCTTTCAGTCGTCACAATTGATTCGCAGGCTGGGCTGACTGTTTTGCGCCATACTGCAGCACATATTATGGCACAAGCACTAAAAAGGCTGTATCCTAACATCCAATTAGCGATAGGTCCAGTGATTGAAAATGGTTTCTATTATGATGTGAAAAGTGAAAAATCTATATCTATTTCTGATTTACCGATGATTGAAAAAGAAATGGTAAATATCATCAAGGAGGATTTGCCTATTAACCGTATAGAGGTGTCTTTTGCAGAAGGTGAAAGGATTTGGAAGGAAAGAGAGGAGCCTTATAAGCTTGACCTGCTGCAGGCAATTAAGGATGAGGAGATATCTATTTATGAGCAAGGTGAATTTATCGATCTTTGCCGCGGCCCCCATCTTCCGAGAACAGGCATGTTGAAGGCATTTGCTTTAACAAATGTTTCAGGGGCTTATTGGAAGGGAGACAGCGAAAATGAATCACTACAGCGTATATATGGAACAGCTTTCCCTACTAAACAGGCTTTAGCAGATTATTTACATTTTTTAGAGGAAGCAGCTAAAAGAGATCATCGCAAGCTTGGAAAGCAGTTAGGCTTATTTATGTTTTCAGAGGAAGCTCCTGGCATGCCGTTTTATTTGCCAAAAGGGCAGATGATTCGGAATGAACTGGAAAAGTTTTCGCGCGAGTTACAAGAGCGATCAGATTATGAGGAGGTACGTACACCTTTCATGATGAATCAAAGACTGTGGGAACAATCCGGTCACTGGGATCATTATAAGGATAATATGTATTTCTCCCATGTTGATGAGCAATCATTCGCATTAAAGCCAATGAACTGTCCTGGCCATATGCTGATATTCAAAAATAATCTCTATTCATACAGAGATTTGCCGATCCGCCTTGCAGAGTTCGGTCAAGTCCATCGACATGAATACAGCGGTGCCTTAAATGGGATGCTTAGGGTCCGCACATTCTGTCAGGATGATGCCCATCTATTTGTTCGGGAGGATCAAATTCAGGAGGAGATAGTAAATGTGTTTGCACAGATTGATCAAGTATACAGCACATTCGGTTTTGATTATAAGGTGGAGCTTTCAACAAGACCAGAGGATTCATTAGGGGACGATAGTCTTTGGGAAGCTTCTGAGTTAGCACTGCAGCAAGTATTGGATAATATGAACATTAACTATTCTGTAAATGCAGGAGACGGTGCGTTTTATGGGCCGAAAATTGATTTTCATATTAAAGATGCCTTAAATAGGAGTCATCAATGTGCAACAATTCAGCTTGATTTTCAAATGCCAGAAAAATTTGATTTGTCTTATATAAATGAACAGAATGAAAAGGTTCGACCAGTAGTTATTCACAGAGCTGTTATGGGAAGCCTTGACCGGTTTTTCGCCATTCTGATTGAACATTTTGGAGGTGCTTTTCCGGTCTGGCTTGCACCTGTTCAAGTAGAGATTATCCCGGTCTCACATGTTCATATGGATTATTGCCGCGAAGTCCAATCCGCATTGAAGGAAGCGGGAATTCGCGTGGAAGTAGATAAACGTGAGGAAAAGCTGGGCTATAAAATAAGAGAGGCACAGCTGCAGAAAATTCCTTATATTATCGTTTTGGGGGATAAGGAATTAAATGAATCTACTGTGAATGTTCGAAGGTTCGGAAGAAGCGAAAGTAAAGAGCTGTCGGTGAAGGAATTTCTTGAATTTATCGGCAAAAAAGTGGAAAATCGAAGCTTAACATAAATTACCCGAATGGAAAAACCTGTCATACTAGCCGAGACAAATCGATCAGTATGACAGTGCTTTTTTTTTAGGCAGAGATAACTTTAGACACTTGGAACTGCAAACAGCTTAAGAAGACCGTTTAGCTTATAAGCAGAATGGTTCAAGAAATAATCTAATCTCGTACGCAGTCTGATAATAGTGTAAATAAGAGTTACAAGTATCGCCAAGAAAATCCCTCCTAAATTGAGTAGTGCCGTTTTTAAGTGGCTTTTTTAGTCTTTCAATGATACGTGAAATTATCCCTCTAATTATATTATTAGTAAATCACAGTTAGTTTTTAAAAAATTTCGACAAATAATCTGGTTTATATTAAAATTTAGTGTAAATTATATTGGATTAGGGGTGTTGGGGATGGAAAAACCGATTTTAGTTTATAGGGGAAGCCAAATAGAAAGCACACATTGTGTCCATATTGCCGTTGTCAATAGAGAAGGGGAATTGCTGTATTCGTATGGAGATCCTTACAGGATGACATTCCCGCGTTCGTCCATGAAGCCATTTCAGGCTGTTCCGTTAGTGGAAACAGGTGCAGCAGACCACTTTGCTTTTGATGCAGGTGCACTTGCACTTAGCTGTGCTTCACACAGTGGAGAGAATTATCATCGAAATACGGTTTTGAATATATTGGACAAGCTCCATTTACAGGAAGATGCACTCCAATGCGGCACACATACACCTTGGAATATGGAAAGCTATAAAAAACTGTTAAGGGCAGGCAAGGATGTAACACCTGTATACAGCAATTGTTCTGGAAAGCATTCGGGCATGCTGACAACAGCTGTTCATATGCAGGAGGAAATCAGCTCCTATCGTGAAGTTCATCATCCTGTGCAGCAACGAATACTAACAGCTATTGCGGAGATATGCTCGTTTCCAAAGGAGAATATTCAATTAAGTGTCGATGGCTGCGGTGTACCTGTTCATCAAATTCCATTAGTAAATGCTGCACTTGGATATGCACGGCTTGCTAAGCCAGATAATCAAGTGAATGAGCAAAGGTCTGCAATACTTGCAAGAATACGGGATGCTATGATTACACATCCAGAAATGGTTGGCGGGACAAACAGATTTGATACAGATTTAATGAAGGCATTTGGATCACAGATTGTCTCGAAAGCAGGAGCAGAAGCCGTTCAATGCCTCGGTTTGACAGAGCATGGGATTGGAATTGCCATTAAGGTCGAGGATGGAGGCACAAGAGCAGTTAGTGTCGCCACAATCGAGGTGCTCAAACAGCTAGGCGTTGGAAACGACCAAATTTATCAACAGCTTTCTAAATATGCAGAAGCGCCTGTATATAATGCAAGAAAGGAAAAGATTGGCGCAGTAAAAGCCAATTTTTTGCTTACAAAACGGTCAGATGAAAATAAGTAAAGTGGGATGAACAAAACAAAAATACCACTCTAAACACGAATAATAAATATTAATCGTTTAGTTTTATTTATGTTCTTCAATAATTAAAATCTTAGTGAAATGGAGTGGAGGCCACTCGATTACTAAGGAAAATAGAGGAAAAGATGAGACCCCGCAGGCGAAGCCCGAGGAGGCTCATCTTCCCGCGGAAAGCGAGTTGGTGCAGCGCAATGAAACGAATTAATTTTAAAACTGTTCTAAACGATTAATTTCTAACTTTCTTTTTATTATCTACCCTGTGCTGATGCAGCAGAACGAAGGAAGAACGATACTCCAAGACCGATCAACAGACAAACACTTAAAATAATGAACGACAATGTCAGCATTCCTGTTTTTAGCAGCTGTACCGCTACGATTGGACCTGCACTTGCCCCAAGAAACAGGACGAAAGCATTGAAGGAAATCGCCGTACCTCTAGCATTCCCACCCTTTTGACTGATGAGCGAGATGATTACAGGGGAAACAACCGCAATCCCTGCTACAAAAATGACACTTAAGATAACCACAGCTATTAGAGAGGTACTGAAGCCTAACAGGAATAATCCGACAACAGATAGAAAAAGACCAGCCCGCATCACTGTTAATGCCCCGAATCGTTTCGAGATAGAACCAACAAAAAAAGCAACAATCATCCCGATAATCCCAACTGCACGAACATACAGAATTTGATCACTTGTTAATCCAAATTTCGGTAAAGATAAATAGCTCCCCAAAATGGTATACATTCCGACTAATGTGAACAGCAGCATAAATGTGACAGCAAAGCAAAGAAGCAGCTGCGGTTGATGAAACAATAGTTTAATTTGCTTGAATTTACTCCAAATATGCTCATTTGATTTTGGCAAATCCTCTTTCGGCAAAGCGATAATAACAAGGACCGCTGAGAATAAATAGACAACTCCTAAAATGAAAAAGATGGCATTCCAGCCGAGTAGCTGATTTATAAGCCCACTGAAAATCTGGCCGATAATGCCGGCCATAAGAAGTCCTGTGCTGATAAAACCAACTGCTGTTACCCTTTTATTTGGCGGAAACATTTCACCTGCATACACAAGAGAAATTGGCGCAAAAGCAGCAGCCACTAGCCCTTGTACCGCTCTCAAAAATACGAGAGCATGATAGGAATGAACAAACCCAATCATAAATGTCACCACAGTTAAGACGCTGATACTAGTAACCATTAGTACTTTTCGCCCGTATTTATCGGAAATAGGTCCGTAAAGCAAGCAGCCAAGTGCATAGCATAATGAAAACGAACTGCCTATCCACGATGTTTGGTCCAAAGTAATCTGAAATTCTTCTGAGAAGACAGAGGTTAGGGGAATGGTGATATACATGCTCGTCAAGAGGGTGAGTCCACACCAGAAAAGAATAAACGTTATAAAGGGATAATTCCGTTTTTGACTTGCTTCATTAATAATTGCTTGATTCAAATAAAGCGCTCCTTTAATAATTTTTGCTCACTTTAAAATCATTCGTCCATACCTGATTGGGTAGGGTGGAATTAAGAATCCATTTGCTGATTATATAGTCTTTCTAAAAGGTATGCAATAAATCGGATTATAAACCGGATTCATCATTTTTGGAGGTATTATCCACATATAGTGAAAATAATGGGTATATTTTCTTATATATAAGACAATTTTCCTGTCGATATAGGAAATAGATTGAGATAAATAGATAAAGGCAGGAGACAACATGGGGAAACATAAAGGGATAAAGAAAATAAAAATGACAATCAAAAGGAAGCTGCTTTTAACCTTTTTGCTGTTGGTGATTATACCAGCACTAACGATAGGTACGGTTTCTTATTTAAGTGCAAATAAGGCGATTTCAAACCAAATAACGTATGCCGCAGAAGCAAGTGTAGATTTGCTGAACGAGTATATAGATAGTACGGTAGCCCCAAAGGTAAAGGACACGGAGTTTTTTGCTGAAAATATTTCGATTGATGAAAACAGTGTAAAGCAAAACTCCGATTTAAGAAAGCGTCTTGACGAGTATGCATCGCTTCATCCAGAAGCAGCCAGCATTTATGTTGGTACACCTGATGGAGACATGATTCAGTATCCTGTTAAAAAGCTTCCTGACGGTTATGATCCACGGGAAAGAGACTGGTATAAAAACGCAGATGCTGCGACAGATACTTTTATATCTGATGCCTATTTATCAGCATCAGGGGAAATGGTTGTTACTATTTCGAAGAAGCTTACAGATGGAACTGGCATTATTGGAATTAACTTAAAGGTTGATTCTATTAAAGATGTAGCAAAAAAAGTGACAATTGGACAAGAAGGCTATTCCTTTATTCTTGGCAGGGAAAAACAATATGTATACCATCCAACGAAAAAATCTGGTACAGAAGCAAAAGACAGTTTTATGGCAGAACTATATGAAAGTAATCAAGGACACTTGAACTATGAGTTCGATGGTGAACTGAAAAGCATGACTTTCACTACAAACAAATTGACTGGCTGGAAAATTGCAGGAGCAATGTTTAAAAGCGAAGTAGATACTGCATCAGCACCTATTGTGAAAACATCGTTAATCATTCAAATTCTGGCAATATTAGTTGGCATTATAGTTGCAGTCCTTGTTACACGCTCTATTATCCGTCCAATTCACAAACTGAAGGACAGTGCCATTATTATCAGTAAAGGAAACTTATCAGAACCGATAGAAGTAACCTCAAATGACGAGGTTGGCGAGCTTGGAAATGCCTTCTCTGAAATGAAGGAGTCGTTGCGTGGGCTTATTTCACAGGTAGACACAAATACAGAACAAGTTGCAGCAGCAGCTGAAGAGCTGTCCGCAGCATCTGAAGAAACAAAAACAGCAACTGTCCATGTTGCATCATCTATTCAGCAAATCGCAAGTGGTGCAGAGGTGCAGACAATAGGTATTGAAAAGACAGCTAAAGCCATCGAAAAAGTAGGTCAAGGTATCAGCACTATCCATGAAAACTTTGAAATAGTCAATAAGGAAGCTAGACTGACAGCGAACCATGCAACAGAAGGTGGAGAGTCAGTTAGGAAAACAGTTGATCAAATGAACACGATCTTTGGACATGTTAATGAATCAGATAAAATGATTAAGTCATTAAACGACCGTTCAAAAGAAATTAATGAAATTAGTAATGTAATCAGTGGCATCGCTGAGCAAACAAACCTGTTAGCACTTAATGCCGCAATTGAGGCAGCAAGAGCAGGGGAGCAAGGCAAAGGATTTGCTGTTGTGGCAGAGGAAGTAAGAAAGCTTGCTGAACAGTCGCAAACATCTGCTAAACAAATTACTGGCTTGATAAAGGATATCCAGACAAGTACAGAACAGACTGTCAATAAAATGAAACAGGCAGCAGATAGTGTTCAGACAGGAATAGACGTATCTCAAGAAGCGATTGTTAAATTCCAAGCAATCATTGAAGGAATTAAAACAATGGCACCAAAAATGGAAGAAGTTTCGCAAATTGTTAAGGGTGTTACAGGAGAAATGCAGTCAGTTACTTCCACTTCCTTTGAATTGGCAAATATTGCGAAAGAAAACACCGCTGCATCTGAAAGTGTTGCAGCAAGTACAGAAGAGCAAATTGCAGTTCTTGAGGAAGTTACTGCATCAGCAAAATCACTTTCAAGCATGTCAGAAGAGCTGCAGGAACTAATTCGTAAATTCACTATCTAATTGGTAATATATTCTAAAGTTGTTATAGCGAAAGTGATAAATCGGATAAAGCCTGAGTTCATCAGTAAATGACCCCTATTTTACGAGAAATAGGGGTCTATTTTTTTATATCCCTGCTGTTAGGAAATAGAATATAATAAAAGGTAGAAATAATGAGGTAAAAATCTAATTTGGAGAATTAATGATGTCACAAGAATTATTCCTGTTTGCTTTTATTGATATATGTGGCGGACTGTTAAGTGCACTATTATGTATTTACGCTTATTACCGCATACGCAATGCTCCAGGAGGAATTTTCTATATTTTAGGAACCTTCTGCTGTATGCTCTTTACCTTTTTTTATGTGTTTGAGCTGACAAGCACAACACTAGAGCATATGAAAATATGGCTGCGCCTTGAATATCTTGCATTGCCATTTATTCCGGTTTTTACATTATTCATGTGCATGGAATACGTGGGTGTTAAGTGGAGTCGCCGTTTGTACTACTTTTTTTTCGGCCTTCCGTCATTGACGATATTGATTCACTATACAAATGATTTTCATCATTTCTATTATAAATCAATGGGTGTAGACACATCTGGGGATTTTCCTACCTTAAGTCTTGAAGGCGGTCCATGGTTTTATGTTCATTCCTTTTTCTTATATGCATGTGTTTTAGGCAGCATTATTTTGCTTTTGGCACAGCTTCGAAAGGGGAAAGCAAGGCGCTTTAAATGGCAGATTGCGACAATGACAGCAGGTCTTTTTGTACCTGTACTTGGCAGTGTTTTTTATTTGACAGGATTAAGTCCTAACGGCATTGATTTAGGGCCAATATCAATGAGTGTTTCCTTTATTTTTCATGGGGCGGCGATAATATCGTTACAAATGTTCAGTGTTGCCCCAATTGCTAGAGAAAAAGTATTCGACAGCATGGAAGAAGGGGTTTTGGTATTAAATCAGAACAATGTTATTGTCGATTTCAATCCAGTCATGCAAACAATGGTTCCAGCAATCACCAGCCGTTCAATCGGCAAACCTGTAAAGGAAATGCTTAAGGAAAACGAGTCGCTTTTGGATATTGTTGTAAAAGGAGAAAAACAAGATTATAAGCAGGAGACACTTCATTATCAAATCAAGTTTACCCCCGTTTTGCATAGGAAAAAGCATCTCGGCCAAATCATTACATTTGTGGATGTTACCGAAAGAATATTAATGCAGGAACAGTTAAAAGCTATCGCCAGTATGGATGGTTTAACGAATGTATATACCCGTAGCTTTTTTCTGCAGAAAACAGACGAGCTGTTTGATATGGATAAAGTGGCAATTATAATGTTTGATATCGATCATTTTAAGAGAGTGAATGATACTTTTGGTCATAAAGCAGGAGATATTGTCTTAAAACAAGTAGTCCAATTTGCCAAACAGCATATTAGAAAAGCTGATTTTATTGGCAGATACGGTGGTGAGGAGTTTATTATTTGCCTGCCTAATACCTCTCAATCAGATGCTGTTCAAGTTGCAGAAGCAATTCGTCACGAGGTTGAGAAAAACACTGTAAAGGTAGACGAAGCAGCAATTAATGTTACTGCAAGCTTAGGAGTTACAAGTGCCGTTATTGATAACGACGAAAATGAGCAGCTTATCGCTTCACTTATGGATGAAGCTGATATAGCATTGTACGAAGCGAAGAATGATGGTAGAAACTGCGTACGCAGCTTTGAAAAATCTGCCGGTATACTGACAACATGAACCTGTACCTTTATTAGGGTACAGGTTTTTCCTTTCTCTAAAATTCACTATAGTAAATTGCTTTTTTGCGATCTTTTCAGTCGAATGAGCAAAAAACTCCACATTAGATACACTACTCCAAAGACAATATATAATAGTCCATTTATGGCTCCTAATATGCGCGGCTGTAGTACATTCAAAAGCAGCCCTGTGGCAAACATGGACAAGCTCAAGCTTGTATTCCCAATCGTTGCAGAAAAGGAAAAATACGCTCCTTGATGCTTTTGTGGCAGCTCGTTCATTATGACAGTGTCTAGCAGGGCATTGCCGACACCTCCAAATATAGTAAGAAGTCCAAACAATACAGCAATTATAATGAATGAATCAGTTTGACTTACAGCCAGCAAAATGAAGCCTTCCATCAACATGGAAAAATAGGCAAAATACAAGAAATGGCTCTTAATATACTTAGTGAGGATCGGGCTAATGATAAAACCCGTCCCAAGCACACTATAAAGAATTCCTACTCCTAAATCTCCTGCAAAAAAGGTGCTGTCTGCATACACACTAATAAGCACATTTTCGATGCCATTCGCAAGTGGAACAAGAATATCAGCACTCATTAGCATGATGAATAAGGAAGAAGAGAAGAGCACTGAAAACAGCCCGTTTCCTTTATATTCAGAAGGAGAAACAGCATTGCTCTGCGGATTTTCCAAGCTTTCAATCCTGTTAATGAAGGCACCTGCAACGACAAAGGAAACAATATTAACTAGAAAAGCAGCATGTATTCCAAATAGATAGGAAACAATGCCTCCGGCCAATGCACCAATAACAAGGACGAAGCCCAATTGTACCTGCTCTAAACTGTTCACAGCCTTCAAGTTTTTGGGAGCAATAATTGCTGGAATGCTTGCTTTTCTTACAGGAGCATATAATGCTTCTCCACTTGCTAAAAGAAAAGAGGCGGAATAAATAATCCAAATATCTGCTTCATTTTCAACAAAGAAAAACGAAATGGCTATGACAGCCCGAGCCGCATCTGTAAAAATCAGCAGATTTTTTCGGGACCATTTAGCAGCAATTTTGTTGCTAAAAGGACCAAACAGCAAGAAGGGCAACATGCGAAGAGCAAGAGTTATACCTACAGACATGCCAGAATCAGCAAGCTGTAAAAGAAGGGACAAGGAAGCAACTTGGCTAAACCTATCGCCAATGCCATTAATTAGACCAGCTAGAAAAAGCTTTTGATAGTTCTTTTCTTTTGTCAGAATGGACATTATTTATCACCTTTTTAGATTTTTATCTAATTAGATGATAATCTAATTAGTTTAAATTGTATAGAGGAAATTGGCAAGATAATAAAATTCGAGTCTGTTATTTTCATTGCTTTTAAGAAGTATTTGAAATTACTGTCTATTAGTTGAGTCATTTATATCAGGGGTAAACAAATTAAATCGGCAAATTTCAGCAAAACATGTGTTCTTATATGAGTCGAAAGGCTCTTTTTTTGAAAATGCTAAATTGTTAAACTATTTAATGTAAACTACTAATCCTACAGGAGGGATCATATTTTGAGACCAGAAGTGAAGGTAATACCTTACAAAGTAGAGCAAGTGGTGCAAATGACAAATGAGGTGCCAACAGGAATACAGCAAATTCAAGCACCTGCATTATGGGGAAAATCGAAAGGAAAAGGAATGAAGATTGCAATCCTTGATACAGGCTGTGATACGACACATCCTGATTTGCAGGAGCGCATAATTGGCGGCTATAACTTTACAGATGATGATAACTCGAATCCAGATATTTATACAGATTATAACGGACATGGCACACATGTGGCAGGAACGATTGCAGCTGTTGAAAATGCCAATGGAGTTGTAGGTGCAGCACCAGAAAGCTCCCTTCTTATCGTGAAGGTCCTTAACGGACAAGGCTCAGGGCAGTATGATTGGATTGCCAACGGAATTCATTATGCTATCGAACAGAATGTTGATATTATCTCGATGAGCTTAGGCGGACCAGATGATGTCCAAGCCCTTCATGATGCAGTCAAAAGAGCAGTCGATAACCAAATCCTTGTTGTTTGTGCAGCGGGAAATGAAGGGGATGGACGTGACACAACAGAAGAGCTTGGCTATCCGGCAGCTTATAATGAAGTAATCAGTGTCGGTTCCGTTGATTTCACACGAAGCTCTTCGGAATTTTCAAATTCCAACAGGGAAGTAGACCTTGCAGCTCCAGGAGAAAATATACTGTCCACCTATTTGAATGGCCAATATGCGAGACTTAGCGGCACATCCATGGCTGCACCGCATGTCACAGGCGGACTGGCCTTAATCAAGGCAATTGCAGTTCAGGAGTTTGATAGACAGCTAACAGAACCAGAGCTGTATGCACAGCTGATTAAACGGACTGTTCCTCTTGGCTTCTCTCCAAAACTGGAAGGAAACGGACTGTTATATTTAACGGCACCAGAGAAGCTGGCAGAAGCAATCCAGTCGACAGTCACAGAAATGCTGTCTGTTTAACTAAGCTATTATGCTTTTAGAAGATGTTCCTTTAAAAGGAGCATCTTTTTTGTTTACATATAGTATATCTGGAAGTAAATTCTAGCAGCCCGTTTAATAGTAATACTTCTGGAAGTCCATTATAATAGCATAATAAATATGAATTAGAATGAGGTCTATTAATTGAAAATCAAAGGTTATCTTTATACCATATCTTTTCATGAGGATGAAACAGACTTATGCGAGCTTGAGATGCGCTCCCTTTTTCCAGAGGACAGTATCTCTCCCACAGGTTTCATCGAAAGCAAGCTTGAGCTTGAGCAAAGCAGAAGTCCATTTATGAAAGGAAGGGTGGACATACTTGCAGAAAGCGAAAGCTATCACGAACTGTTGTCCGTAATTAGTGAAATTGGTTTAAAAGAAGCTTCCTATAAAGTCGTTTTTATAAAAGGAAACGGAAGTATTCCATTTCCGGACAGAAAACGGATGGAGAGAGAAGCTGGGGCATATATAGAGGGAGCTGTTGATTTACAAAACCCGGAACAGACCTTTGCAGTTATGTTTGCGAATGGCCGCTGGCTATTTGGTTACTACCATAAAAGTAAATCAGTTTGGCTCGAGCACCAAAACAAGCCTAATCAATATTCCACTGCATTAAGCACAAGGCTAGCAAGAGCTGTTGCCAATATTGCCGTGCCCCATCCAGCAGGTATTAAGGCAATTGATCCTTGCTGTGGAATCGGCACTGTTTTAATAGAAGCATTGTCAATGGGTATAAATATTGTCGGCAGTGATATCAATCCGCTTGTAACAGGAAAAGCGCGAGAAAATATTGCCCATTTCCATTTAAAAGGAGAGGTACTATTACAGGATATTAAAGCTGTGAAGGGTGCATTTGATGTAGCCGTTATTGATATGCCTTACAATCTTTGTTCTGTACTTCCGTATGAAGAAAAGCTTGAAATGCTTAAAAGCGCGAGACGATTTGCTAAAAAAGCAGTCATTGTATCAATAGAAGAAGTAGATGAGGCTATCCAACAAGCTGGCTTTGCCATTGTTGACCGCTGTACAGCAAACAAAGGCAGCTTTAAAAGGCATGTTTTAGTTTGTAAATAATCGGATTTTTCAGTAGTGCACATTGTTTGTTGCATATAAGGCACGGTGTTAGAATGAAAAAAGAGAAAAAAAGCGAATGGACTTGTCGAAGAAGGAGAAAGCCAGATGAATGTTAGGTTGACAAAAAACATCATAAAAGAAATGTGCGGCAATGTCTCCTTCAAGCGAGGAGATTCTTTTGTGAGAAGCAATAAAGTTACGTTTCAATTATTTAATGCAGATACATGTAAAGCAACTGTCCATGGTGCAGATGATTTTAATGTTAGCATAAAGACGACATCAGATAATATTCAAGCAGAATGCTCTTGTCCAAAGCTCGCTTCCTTTCAAAAGGATTGTCAGCATGTGGCCGCAGTTTTACTGGCGGTTTATGAACATCAGGTTAAGAAAACCGCACCACATATCGAGCAGAGCGAGGATCTGCTTGCAGACGAATTACTGTCTATTTTTGATTTGCAGCCTAAACGGAAAAGTGCACATCAACGTCATTTTGAGAATCGAGAAGTAAGAAAAGCAGCTTTTGTTTGTCGGGTGGAGGAAGTTAATAAAAGGATGATGCTTGCAGTTGAAATGCGGATTGATGATGTTGTCGTATCAAATATGCACGCCTTTTTGCTTGCTTGGAAACAAGCAAATGTCTATACAACAGAAACTATTAACCATAATCCAGAAACACAATGCTTTATTAAGGAAGCAGATGCTGTATTGGGAGGGCTGTTGGCAGTAGCTGAGGACGAAAATGCCTACATGCCGCAGTTAAGCAAGACCGAAATGGCAGAGGAAAAGCACATGGTATTCCTCACCCCATCTTCTTGGCCATCTGTTCGTAAGCTGCTCACAAAGGCGCCTCATGTTGAATTTCAATGTTGGGCAGAAACACATCAAGGCGTAACCCTTTCTAACGGGAAGCTGCCATTAACCTTCCAATTCGAGTATGGGAAAACAGGTAATCATCAGCTCTCTATTGCTGGAATGGAACAAATCCAGCTGCTTCCTATGTATGATTCTGTTGTCTCAAGAGGAACAATCTATGAGGTAGACAGTCAGGATATTCAAAGGCTAACAGAGTTAAAGGGGATGCTTGAGCAGACTGGCACAAATCATATTCCCATCCGTCAAAACCAAGCAGAGTTTTTTCTGGAAAAGGTAGCGCCTAACTTAAGGAAACTGGGCAGTGTGCATATAAGCAGTCAGTTTGTTCGCACACCCCTATTGGCAAAACTGTATTTGGACCGTGTCAATAATCGGCTCTTGGCAAGTTTAGAATTTCATTATGGCCATATTGTGATAAACCCTGTTGAAAGCAGGGATGTTCCTGCAAAAGGTGCTTTTGTCAGGGAGGAAGAAAAGGAAAATGAAATCCTGAAAATAATGGAAAACAGCTCGTTTGCCGAAACAGAAAGCGGCTATATCCTCTACAATGAGGAGCTGGAGTATGAATTTCTGTATAACACCTTGCCAGAATTAAAACTGAGTGTACAAATATATGCTACAACAGCAGTCCGTAATCGCATTTTCAAGGGAAATAGCTTCCCGAAATTCAGGGTAAAGGTGAAAAAGGATCGCATTAACTGGCTGGAATTCAAGTTCGAAATGGAAGGCTTTCCAGAAAGAGAAATTAAGGAATTGCTGTCTGCATTAGATGAGAAACGCAAATACTATCGACTACAAAACGGCGCGCTGCTTTCCTTGCAGACTAGGGAATTTGAAAAAATTCAGCAGTTTTTGCGCTTTCCAGAGCTGGAGCTGAAAGAAGAAGTTGATATGTTTGAGCTTCCGTTCACAGAAGGTCTATCCCTTTTTTCAGAGGGAGAACAGGGTATTATAGAATTAGATGAATCAATGGCGGAGCTTATGCAGGTAATTCGAAATCCAGAACTCTCTGACATAGAGATGCCTGAGCATTTGCGTTCCATCTTAAAGGATTACCAGAAAACAGGCTTTAAATGGATGAAAACACTTGCGCGATATGGTTTTGGAGGTATTCTGGCAGATGATATGGGGCTGGGGAAAACGCTGCAAAGCATCACCTTTATTGCCTCAGAACTTCCCGCCATAAGAAAGGATAATAAGCCGATTTTGGTTGTTTGTCCGTCTTCGTTAACATATAACTGGCTTCAGGAAATAATGAAATTTGCACCAGAGATTCAAGCGGTTGTTATAGATGGTGCTGCAATAGAGCGGAAAAAGCTGCTAGATGAGCTTGATGGCATGGATGTTGTTATTACTTCTTATCCGTTGCTGCGCAAGGATATTAAATGGTATGCAACACATGTCTTCCACACAGCATTTTTTGACGAGGCACAGGCCTTTAAGAATGCAGGAACACAAACGGCAAAGGCCGTGAAACAAATTCATGCAGACAACCGTTTTGCCTTAACAGGAACACCAGTGGAAAATTCCATAGAAGAGCTGTGGTCACTGTATTATATTGTTTTTCCACAGCTGTTCAGAAGCTTGAAGGAATATGCCAATCTGACGAGAAAGCAAATAGCACAGCGCATAAAACCATTTCTGCTGCGCCGCCTTAAAGAGGATGTGCTGATGGAGCTGCCTAGAAAAGAGGAATGGGAGGAAGCAGTTGATTTGCTTCCAGACCAAAAGAAACTGTATGGTGCTTATTTAGCAAAACTGCGCCACGATACATTCAAGCATCTCGATAAAGCGACACTGCGCAAAAACCGCATTAGAATTTTGGCAGGGTTGACGAGACTAAGACAAATTTGCTGCCATCCAGCTCTTTTTGTGGACGGTTATAATGGCAAATCCTCTAAGCTTGAGCAGTTGATGCAATTGGTAGAGGAGTCCAAGCAAGCGGGCAGACGTGTACTGATTTTCTCTCAATTTACGAAGATGCTTGATTTAATTGGCAGAGAGCTTGCTGTTAGAGATATGCCTTTCTTTTATCTTGACGGCAACACACCATCGAGTGAAAGAGTAGAGCTGTGCCATAGATATAATGCTGGTGAAAGGGACTACTTTTTAATCAGTTTAAAGGCAGGCGGAACAGGGCTCAATTTAATGAGTGCTGATACGGTTATTCTTTATGATACTTGGTGGAATCCTGCAGTAGAAGAGCAGGCTGCTGACCGAGCTCACAGGATTGGCCAGGAAAACGTCGTACAAGTAATCAAGCTGATGGCTAAAGGCACGATTGAAGAGAAAATCCATGAGCTCCAGGAAAAGAAACGGCTTCTTGTTGATGAGCTTATCAATACAGATGAAGCAGTGCTGTCATCCATTACAGATGAGGAATTGCGGAGCCTGCTTTTATAAGAAAATAGAAGGGAATGTTAGGGCTATGATAAACAAAATCAAACTTAATGATACGGTAATACATGTAAAAAGCTATAAAGAAGAGTTAATAGACGGCCTTCATTCTATTACTGTCGTATTTGATGTAGGAAATGAAGACTATCATGCAATTACTACATTATTGTACAAAAATGATTTTCAAGTCACCGTTCCAGAAACAGAGCTGTCCTTTGTTGCAGCTATCCAACAATACTCAACATCTGTCACGAACTTATATGAAAAAGGAAATGTGGGCGAATTTACGTTAACACTGTTGGAGAAAAAGGAATAGATAGAAAGAAGGCATCCTCATGAGGTTAGGAATTTTAGATCAATCACCGATTTCTACAAATCAAAATGCCCAAGCTGCCCTAGCTGCGTCTGCCAAATTGGCGCAAGCAGGAGAGAAATTTGGTTTTACACGCTATTGGCTTGCAGAGCATCATGACTTGCCAGGCCTTGCATGCTCAGCACCAGAAGTGATGCTGAGTTATATTGGAGCTCATACAAGTACAATCCGAATTGGTGCAGGTGCTGTTCTATTGCCCTATTATAAGCCATACAAGGTTGCTGAGGTCTACAACATGCTGGCAACATTATTTCCTAATCGGGTCGATTTAGGCATTGGGAGAGCACCTGGTGGTTCAGCAGAAGCAAGTAATGCCCTGAGTGAAAACTTTCTCAAGCAGGTTTGGGCAATGCCTGAAAATATAAAGGAATTGCTACAGTTTTTGGATGATGAATATCCTTCAGCTCACGAGCAAGCAGCATTATCAGCAGCACCTGTTCCAGCGATTTCGCCTGTGCCATGGCTGCTTGGGACAAGCAAAAAAAGCGCTGCGCTTGCAGGATCACTTGGGCTTTCTTATACATTTGGCCATTTTATGAGTGAAAATGATGGACCGGAAATTGTTCAGCAGTATAAACTCGCCTTCAAGAAGCGAAAAAATGGGGAAAGTAAGGCTGAAGTAATTGTGGCTGTTTCTGTAATATGCGCAGAAACAACCGAACAAGCAGAAGCTATTGCCTTAAGCTCCCTCATTTGGTCATTGCAACGGGCAAAGGGGCAAGGGGAAAAAGGTGTTCCTTCAATAGAAGAGGCTAAAAACTATAAGCTCACAGAAGAAGAGACAGAAAAGCTTATTTCCATGAAGGAAAAAATGATTATCGGAAATCCGCTGGAAGTCAAAAACAAGCTCAGCAAAGTAAGTGAGACATATGGTGCTGACGAAATTATGATTGTTACCATTACTTATGACATAGCTGATAAAATACAGTCATACAGGCTGATTGCAGAGGAATTGCTTTCATAAGCATTTAAGTCTAATTCAAAACCAAACTATTTAATCGTTTATTGATAATAGTTTGGTTTTTTATGTTTTTCCGTTTTAAAACAATCATCAAAAATATTAGCGGAATGGAGCGGAGGCCACTCGACTACTAAGTGCAATAGAGGAAAGCGAATGGGTGTAGCGCGTAATGAAACGAACTAATTTTAAAGGTACTCAATTGTTAATTCCATGCTTCATTGTTTCAATTATTCGTCCTTAGATAGGGTATTTTTGTTTTGTCCCAGCTCCTTCTTTTATGTATGAAAGAATTTTTTCTAAATACTAATACTCTCTATATCATCCATCTAGAAAAAATAGTATAATTCGAATTAAGTAAGGGCTTACATGAACGTTGCAGAGAGATAATTGTACCGAAAAGTATATCAACTTTGTTTATCTAATAAACTAAGTTAGGTAAACTGCTGTTTATTAGTGGTACGGCCAACATAATTAAAGGGGGAGACTATGCTTAAAGTCTTAAAAAAGTGGAATACATTACGGAACCAAATACTAATAGTTTTCCTGTCAGCGATGTTTATTGTGTTATTGATTGTAAGTATCCTCACCTTTAATCAAGTATCCTATTTGCTAAAAAACAATGCGGAAAAACAGATTAAACAAGTCGCTGTGGAAGCAAATGGCAGGCTAGAATCATTGTATGAGCAAATCAACATGGCTTCAAAGCTAGTTGTAACAAATGACAAAGTACAAAAGCTTTTGACGAAGGAATATGAAAATAAGGAAGTGCCATTTTTGGAGCTGCAGGAATTGATGGGAACAGTGAACACCATTACAGCAAACTCTGATGGCATTTTTTCTTTTCAGCTTTTTACGAATGAAGAGCATCGTATATTACCACTTGATGATGCAAATGCACCTCTTAAATTACGAAAGAGCTGGGTGGAGCTGGCGAAGAGAGAAAAGGGAAGACTTGTTTGGATCGGTGAAGACCCGAATGATGCTAATTATTTTCTTGCTATCAGACGAGTTAATCTAATGGACAAAAACTATGCCAATGGCGGATATATCCTTATCAGTATGTATAAAGAGTATTTTCAATTTGTAAATAAAGATTTAACTAATAAAACAAATCAGTATTCGATATTGCTTGATAAAGCGCTTGAGCCAATTATTACTGATTATGACAAGCCACTACAATCCATCATACATAATGACAGTACGAATGTTGAAATCAATAATAAGGATTATATGGTAACAAGAGAGGAATCGGAAATTACAGGTTGGACTGTGCTTATCCTGACGCCTGTCACCGCATTGACAAGCGGAATTTCTGTTCTTCGTTCAAGCATCTTCGTTTCTGGGCTGATCGGTCTGCTGATTTATTTTATCTGTTCTTTATTTTTATCGACCATTATTACAAGACCCATAATCAGGCTCACAAAAACAATGAGACATGCGAGTCAAGGGTCACTGGAGATGAATCCAAAGCTTCCGTCTGTTAATGAGATAAATGAGTTGAATAGCACCTATAACCAACTTGTTAAAGAAACAAATCATTTAATCAAAATGGTTTATGAAAAGGAAATCGTCAAGAGCAGGAGTGAGTTGAAAGCAATCCAAGCACAGATTAACCCCCATTTTCTCTTCAATACACTTAATGCTCTTCATTGGTCGCTTGAGGAAAAGGGAGAGGAGGAGCTTGCAGATACTGTTGTAGCCATGTCTAATTTATTTCGATATACAATTACGAACAGCCAAGAGGATGAATGGGTATTTTTGAAGGATGAACTTAATCATATAAACGATTATATGGAAATCATGCAAATGCGTTTTGGCGATAAGCTAAAATGGCGCATTGAGATGGATACGGCTTATGAACTGGTAAAGGTACCTAAGTTTTTAATTCAGCCGCTAGTAGAAAATGCCGTTATACATGGTGCAGGTAACAAGATAGGAGTTTGTTATATTATCATTTCTGTCAGACATGTGTCAAACACACAAAATTTGTTGATAACGGTTGAAGATGATGGTGCAGGTATAGCCGAAGACAGGTTGAAGAAAATCAAGAAGGCGATGGCAAAAGGCGGGATTACCTCTGTTAAAGGCAAGGGTATGGCTATTTCTAACGTATTTAAAAGATTGAAGCTCTACTACCAAGAGGATGGACATGAGGGGCTGGAGATTAAAAGTATGCGAGATAAGGGGACAACTGTTTCCTTCGAAATTCCAATTATGGGGGGAGAAAAGGAATGTATACAAAAACAATCTTAATTGTCGATGATGAGCCTAAAGCAAGGCAAGGAATGAAGAATACTCTGGAGGCTTGGGCAGATAAAAGGTGGCAAATAATTGCAGCAGCAGATGGCGAGGAAGCGATTGAACTCGTCAAGCAATACAAAATTCATATATTAATAACAGATATCAGAATGCCGCAAATAACTGGCCTTAAGCTATTACAGGAAATAAAAATGCAAAGCCTATCACCAGTTGCAATCGTCATTTCTGCTTATTCGGAGTTCGAGTATGCACAAGAAGCACTCCGCTTAGGGGTTGTTAACTATTTGCTTAAGCCTGTCAGTAAAAAGAAGCTGATTGAAGCAGTCGAAGCTGCTGTCACCATTGAAACAAAGCAAACAAGAGCAGAAATGATGGAAAAGGTCGTCGATGAAAAGCTGCTCAAGCTCAACTTGAAAGAAACAACTACGAAGGAACCAGTGCTAGAAGCAATTCATTATATTGACCAGCACTTAAAAGTAGAGCTGAGTTTAAAAGGAGTCGCAGAGCATGTCCATTTAAACTCAAGCTATTTAAGTGTGCTCTTTAAGGAACAAATGAAAGTGACTTTTAGTGAATATATAACAAGGCGCAGAATTCAGTATGCAAAAGAGCTGCTGATTTCCACTAAGCATCCCATTGCAGATATTGCGGAGGAATGCGGCTATAAAACAGCTAAATATTTTATTAAGATTTTCCGAGAGTTAGAAGGGGTCACACCAAGCATGTATAGAAGGACAAACAGTGTAACTGTTTTCTAAAAAAAGTAGTATTTTTCCTAATGACAGTGACCTTTCAGAGCAATAAGAAAAGATGGTAGACTCATAGTGTAAAGAAACTAAAAAAAGGGGGCAAAAAAGTGATTAGACGCAAATCTATTTTCGTTATGATGTCCATTGTCATGATAGTTGTCTTAGCATTAGCAGGATGTTCATCGTCTACAAATGAAAGCGCTTCAAGTGATGGGAAAACCGTCATTAAATTTATGCACCTATGGCCAGAAGGATCTTCAAAGGCACAATACACGATAGTAAATAATATCATCAAGCAATATGAAAAGGATCATCCCGATATAAAAATTCAAACTGAAATTCTTGGAAATGAGCAATACAAAGATAAAATCAAAGTTTTATCTGCATCAAATGAACTTCCTGATATTGGGGTAACATGGGCTGCCGGCTACTTAAAGCCTTTCGTGGAAGGAAACATGCTTGCACCATTAGACGACAAAATCGAAAGCGATTTCAAGGACTCGTTTGTTGCAGGGACGACAGAAGCATATGCAGTGGATGGTAAAACATACGGGTTGCCACTTGAGCTGAACATAACACCAGTTTACTACAACAAAGAAATCTTTGAGAAATACAATCTTGAAATACCAGAAACATATGATCAATTCGAGAAAGTAGTAAAAACGTTAGTAGACAAAGGGGTAACACCTATTACGCTTGGAAACAAGGACAGATGGACAGGATCTATGTGGTATATGTACCTTGCCGACCGCATTGGCGGTTCTGAAGCTCTCGCAAATGCGATTAATCGTTCTGGAAGCTTTGAAGATCCGGCTTTGTTGAAAGCAGCGGAAGAAGTGAAGAAGCTTGTTGACATGGGGGCATTTGTCAAAGGATTCAATGGCTTATCAAACGATGAGGCAAAAGGCTATTTCATGAATGAACAGGCAGCCATGTATTTAATGGCAACATGGGAGCTGCCAAACTACACAACTAGTCCTGATGTTACGCAAGAATTTAAAGATAAAGTAGGCTATTTCAAGTTTCCAACATATGAAGGCGGTAAAGGAGATATTAACAGCTATGTTGGCGGACCTGGAGTTGGTTTATTTGTATCAGAGAATTCCAAAGTAAAAGACGAAGCAAAGGATTTTGTTTCCTACCTAGTGAAGGAGTGGGGCAAGCGTTCAGTCTCAGATGCTGGAGTGATTCCTGCAACAGTTGTTGATACTTCCAGTACAGAGCTTGACCAAATGTATATTGATATCCTTAATGATTTAGGTAATGCATCCAACTTAACTCTTTATGCAGATGTACAAATGAGTTCAAGTGTTGCACAAGTCCATTTGGATATGATTCAATCCTTGTTTGGCGGTCAGGCGACACCAAAGGATTTTGTGAAAAAGCAGGAAGAGGCATTATCAGAAGAGGAGTAACGAACATAAGTTACAGGCATTTAGGGGCATTATTCATATGCCCCTAATAGTAAAGAAGGAGGGGAGATTAGCGAATGAAAACGGTCATGTCTAATAAACTTGCCATTTGCTTATATGTGCTGCCTGCTTTAATTCTGGTACTCGTGCTGATTTACATACCAATTGTCCTTACAGGCTATTACGGGCTGATGGACTGGGATGGTATTGGAGCAATGAAGTTTATCGGTTTAGACAACTATGTGCAGCTCATAAAGGATAAAATGTTCTGGACCAGTACATATCATTCTGTTTTATTGGCGTTATTTTCGGCGGTAAGCTTGATTTTCTACTTAGTCATTTCCATAATCCTTGCAAGCAGAATTAAAGGAGCAAATCTGCTCCGAAAAATATATTTAATTCCAATGCTGTTATCTTCTGTTGCGATTGCACAGCTATGGCTGAAAATTTTTGATCCGACAAACGGGATGCTTAATAAATTGCTAGAGCTGTTCGGTATGGAAAATACACCAACATGGCTGGCAGATCCTAATCTTGTTCTTATTGCCATCTTTGTTCCGATTATTTGGCAGTATGCAGGCTTCTATATCATTATTTATTATGCCGCATTAAAAAACGTGCCGGAGGAAGTGATAGAGGCAGCAAGAATAGATGGTGCAACACCTTTGCAGATAGCGTACAGAATAAAGCTACCGCTCATTTCAGGAGTTATTAAAGTAACGATTGTCCTTGCAATTGTCGGCTCCCTGAAATACTTTGACCTCATTTATGTCATGACAGGAGGCGGGCCAAACGGTTCGAGTGAAGTGATTGCTTCCTATATGTACAAAGAAGCTTTTAAAACGTATAACTTTGGCTATGGCAGTGCCATTGGCTTTGCCTTACTTATCATTTGCCTTATTATGACTTGGGTCATTCAGAAGCTTACTGCATCGAAGGAAGATGTTCAGTATTAATACGAAGGGAGTGATAAAAATGAGTGAGCTATCCGTACAAAAAAGGCTGAAAACAAGTAAGTCATTTTCACCGAAGGCTAAGAGCTCTATCGGATCCAAAATCGGCTTCAGCTTCCTATACCTTATTTTAGGTATCATTGCAGTATTTCAAATTTACCCATTAGTCTGGCTGTTCTTTTTTTCTCTGAAAACAAATCAAGAAGTGTTTGGTTTATCACCGTTTGCTTTGCCTAAGGACCCGCAATGGAGCAATTATGCAAAGGTTTGGACACAGGGCAATATCAGTCTGTATTTCTTTAACAGTGTTTGGATTACTGTTGTCGCAGTTGTGTTGACGGTCATACTAGCAAGCTTTGTGACATTTGCGATTACAAGAATGTATTGGAAATTTAGCAAGCTTGTTCTTGGGCTGTTTATGGTAGGGATTATGATTCCGCTGCATTCCACCTTGATTCCATTATTCAGCTTCTTTAACAACATACATCTGATTGATAATCCCATTTCCATCATCATTTCCTACACTGCCTTTAATCTGCCATTAACGATAATGATTTTATTAGGCTTTTATCAAACACTACCACGGGAAATTGAAGAGGCAGCAGTTATGGACGGTTGTTCCATTCACAGGATTTTCTTTCAAATCACCTTGCCAATGACAACACCAGTTATGGCAACAATCGTCATTATTAATATGATTTATAACTGGAATGAATTCGTCTTCGTCAATACCTTTATCAGCTCTGATAAGTGGAAAACTTTAACTGTTGGTGTTAATAATTTTGTCGGTCAATATCTGACAGATTGGGGAGCAATCGGGGCAACGTTAATGATTAGCATCATCCCAATATTAATTGCCTTTATTGCATTGAGTAATCGAATTGTCGAAGGATTAGCAGCAGGGTCTGTCAAAGGATAAAAACAAAAAAGGAGCTGTGATTTATGCCGGAAAATATGTTTTTTAATGCACATCACTCCCCGATTGGGGCATTCTCAAGCTTTACGCTTGGATTTCCAGGTGCAGGCGGGGGACTTGATTTGGAGCTTGGCCGTTCACCAAAAAAGAATGTTTATATTGGTGTTGAAAGCCTAGATAAAGAAGGTGTTTACGAGGCATTTCCGTTTTTCGCCTATCAGGAAGACGATGAAAGCAAACGGTATGATATTGAAAACATGGACCCTGATCCTGATAAGCCAAATATCATTTTCCCGTTTCCAAAGGAGAAGATAACAAGGGAATTTAAGCTAGGCACAGATACATGGAAAGCAGGAGACTTAACCTTCAAGATTTATACACAAGTAGAATCTGTACCAGAGCCGGGAGCGGACAATGAGGAGGAAATGAAAAAAATTCTCCTGCCTGCTGTTCTCGCAGAATTGACGGTTGATAATACAAACGGAACAAAAGCTAGGCGAGCATTTTTCGGCTATGAAGGTAGTGACCCGTACAGCTCGATGCGACGGCTCGATGATACGATGGACGAAATTGCCGGAATCGGCCAAGGAAGACTAACGGCAATCGCTGCAAGTAATGCAGACATGAAGTCAGCAATGCATTTCAGCATGGAAAATATCCTGACGACACCGAATGAGGAAAACTGGACATTCGGCTTAGGTCCGCTCGGTGCCCTTGTCGCAGATGTACCTGCAGGAGAGGTGAGGACATACCGGTTTGCTGTCTGCTTCTATCGCGATGGCATTGCTACAGCTGGAATGGATACATCCTATTACTATACGAAGTACTTTAAAAATATCGAGTCTGTCGCAGCTTTTGCCTTGGAGCATTTTGCTGAAATTGCCGAAAGAGCGGAAGCTGCAGACGATCGTCTGCTTACGGCTGACCATTTATCGGCAGACCAAAAGTTCATGCTGATACATTCTATTCGCAGCTACTATGGTTCCACACAGCTCCTAAGTGTTGATGACGAGCCGTTCTGGGTTGTCAACGAAGGGGAATACAGAATGATGAATACATTTGATTTAACTGTTGATCAACTATTTTTTGAGCTGAAAATGAACCCTTGGACAGTCAAAAATGAATTAGATATGTTTGTGAAGCGTTTCAGCTATGAAGATAAAGTCCGATTCCCTGACAGTGATACCGAATATCCTGGCGGCATCAGCTTTACCCATGATATGGGTGTTGCTAATACTATTTCCCGCCCACATTATTCCTCCTATGAGCTGTATGGGCTTGACGGCTGTTTTTCCCATATGACACATGAACAGCTCGTAAACTGGATATTATGTGCTGCTGTTTATGTGACACATACGGAGGATGAAGCATGGCTAAAGACGAACATGCCGATTGTGGAGAGCTGTTTTGAAAGCTTGCTGAACAGGGATCATCCAATTCCTGAAAAGAGAAATGGTTTAATGGGACTTGATTCCTCCAGAGTAATGGGAGGAGCTGAAATAACGACATATGACAGCTTAGATGTTTCATTAGGGCAAGCAAGAAATAATATTTATCTTGCAGGGAAAATTTGGGCCTCTTATGTCGCTCTTGAAAAGATATTCAGTGAGCATGGGCTTACAGAGCTTGCAGAGCAAGCAGGCATCCAAGCAGAAAAATGTGCCAATACAATTGTGGAAAATGTGACAGAAGAAGGCTATATCCCAGCAGTAATTGGGGAGGGCAATGATTCGAAGATAATTCCAGCAATTGAAGGACTTATTTTCCCATACTTCACCAATTGCAAGGAAGCACTTGAAGATACAGGAAGATTCGGTCCTTATATTCAAGCATTGAAAAAGCATTTAGAAACAGTGATGAAAGAAGGGGTTTGCCTGTTTGAAGACGGTGGCTGGAAGATCTCGTCAACAAGCAGCAATTCATGGCTCAGCAAAATCTATTTAAGCCAATTCATCGCAAGAGAAATTCTCGGATGGCAATGGGATGAAACAGGGGCAAAAGCAGACGCTGCCCATGTTAAATGGCTGACACATCCAGTGCTTTCAGTTTGGAGCTGGAGCGATCAAATCATTGCAGGAGAGATTGCAGGAAGCAAATATTATCCTCGTGGTGTAACAAGCATCCTTTGGCTTGCAGAAGGTAAGTAGAACAAAAAGAGGTGAAAGTATGTGGGCAAAATCGTTGGGAAAAATATTCATTGCATGTGAGTGGATTATGAAGACAGCATACCTTAATATCATCTGGATCGCATATACACTAGCAGGTCTGCTTGTATTCGGGTTTATGCCTGCAACCACAGCTCTGTTTGCGGTGATAAGGAAATGGCTTCATAGAGAAACGGATATACCTGTGTTGAGGACATTTCATACTATATATAAACAGGAATTTCTTAAAGCTAATTTATTAGGACTTTTCTTAATGGTAATTGGTATGGTTCTCTGTGTGGATTATTGGTTTCTCCAGTATACAGATGGCCTGATCAAAGGGATGATGACAGGTATGCTATTGCTGCTGTCAGCGATTTTTCTCACACTGCTAGGATACTTCTTTCCTATTTTTGTCCATTATGACTTAAAGCTTGGCGATTATCTCAAATATGCCCTGCTCCTTGGAGCATATCATCTGCATATCACACTGTTGATGCTAGTTCTTACAATAGCGACAGCTTGTCTTTTATTATATATGCCTGGGCTTATTCCGTTTTACGGTGGTATTTCCATTGCATGGATATGGATGGCAGGAGGGAGTTATAGCTTTAGGTTGATTGAGAAAAGAGGGGGGAAAGGACTGGCTGTTTAGGTGCATAAAAAAGCGTGAGCTCCGTTGCTCACGCTTTTTTATTTAATATCAAGCTGCGCCTTCAAAAACGCCTCTGCCGAAAACGCTGATGCCCCAATGGCTGACACTGGCATAGATGGACTTGAGAAATCAATTCTGATGTCTGTCTGATTAAATGGGGAAGTATATTGCTGGATAACTTCCTTTACCTTTGGCTCTAGCCACTGTTTACAGGAAGCTAGCCGATTTCCGATAATGATTTGCTCTGGATTGAAGGCATGGATGATATTAATAATACCGACAGCCAGGTTTTCGCCAATTTCTGCTAATGTCTCTAGAATTTCTTTGTTTCCTTCTTTTGCAAGACTGATAATATCATCCAAACCGATTTCCTTCGGAAGGTTCTTACTGTTTGCTTTTGATAGTAATGCTTGTTCTGAAGCATAAAGCTCCCAGCAGCCTTTGTTGCCGCACGTACATTTAGCACCATTTCGATCAATTGTCATATGTCCAACTTCACCGGAATAGCCTGTAAATCCACTATATAGCTCGCCATTAATAATAATTCCAGCACCAATACCGATACCTGCGCTAATGTATATCAAGTTATCAGCATGCTGACCAACTCCAAACTGTTTTTCCCCGTAAGCGCCAGTGTTCGCTTCGTTTTCAACAATAACTGGAATTTGAAAGATTTTCTCCAGCTCTGTTTGAAAAGGGATATCGTGCCAGCCTAGGTTTGGTGCAAGTAAAAGTGTGCCTTTTTTATCGATGATACCTGGTGTACCTACCCCAATTCCAACAATATTGTAAGGAGATGGAGGGGCTGCGCTTATTAAGAATTTGATTATATTTACTACTCGGCTTATTGTATCTTCATAGGAGGTGTTTTTGTACGCTTCGTTTTTATGTACAACAATATTCCCGCTTAAATCTGTCAACACGCCGAGGATATAATTGACACCAAGGTCGATTCCAATCGTATGTCCAGCTCCATGATTAAAGTGAAGCATGACAGGGCGTCTGCCGCCGCTTGATTCGCCTGGACCTGATTCATTAATAAGTTTTTCCTCAATTAGCTCTGCTACAAGTGAAGAAACAGTGCCTTTATTAAGGCCAGAACGCTGGGCGATATCTGCACGGGAGAGGGGAGCATGATTGATAATTTGCGAAAGTACAAGTGATTTGTTTTCTTTTTTAACGAGCTGTTGGTTCCAAGTAATTGGCATGAATGTATTTTAGCCCCCTTTAATTTGAAAATAATATCCCCATTTTATCATTTATAGGGAAAAACAGTAATACAATTAAACTAAGTTTATCTAATAAACAAACAAAGTGCAATAAACTTAGTTTATTCAATAGACAAACTAAGTTGGCGCTGATATAATAGGTTCATAGCTAACAAGAAGATAGAAAGAGAATGGAAAATATGATTCTTCTTTTTCTTGTATTTTGTAAGCGATATCAAAAATATGAATGTAATAGGGAGGCAGTTAACTATGGCGTATTTTGAAAACATTAACAAAATAAAGTATGAAGGTCCTACATCGAAAAATCCTTTTTCTTTTAAGTATTATAATCCAGAGGAAATCGTAAATGGCGCTTCCATGGAAGAGCAGCTCCGTTTCTCTGTCGCATACTGGCACACATTTACAGCAGATGGCACAGACCCGTTTGGAAGCGGTACAGCCATCCGCCCGTGGAATCACTTAAAAGGTCTAGATTTGGCAAAGGCTCGTGTGGAAGCCGCTTTTGAATTGTTTGAAAAACTGAACGCTCCGTTTTTCTGCTTTCATGATTCTGATATTGCACCAGAAGGAAATACATTAAAAGAAACATATGATAATCTCGATCCGATCGTAGCGATGATTAAGGAATATATGAAAACAAGCAAAACGAAACTGCTTTGGAATACAGCAAATATGTTTACACATCCAAGATACGTTCATGGTGCTGCTACATCAAATAATGCGGATGTGTATGCATACGCTGCAGCAAAAGTGAAAAAAGGCCTTGAAATCGGCAAGGAATTAGGTGCGGAAAACTATGTGTTCTGGGGTGGCCGTGAAGGGTATGACACATTGCTAAACACTGATATGAAATTAGAGCAAGACAACCTGGCTCGTTTCTTCCATATGGCCATTGATTATGCGAAAGAAATTAACTTTAATGTCCCGTTCCTAATTGAGCCTAAGCCCAAAGAACCGACAAAGCATCAGTATGATTTTGATGTAGCGACAGGATTGGCATTCCTGCAGAAATATGATCTTCAGGATCATTTTAAATTCAATATTGAAGCAAACCATGCGACGCTTGCTGGTCACACATTTGAGCATGAATTGCGAGTGGCGAGAATTAACGGCATGCTTGGCTCTGTTGATGCAAACCAAGGAGATACATTGATTGGCTGGGATACAGATGAATTCCCAACTGATTTGTACAGCACGACATTGGCGATGTATGAAATTCTGATGAATGGCGGACTTGGCAAAGGCGGCTTAAACTTTGATGCGAAGGTTCGCAGAGGGTCCTTTGAGGCAGAAGATCTTTTCCATGCCCATATTGCTGGAATGGATTCATTTGCTATCGGTCTTAAGGTGGCAAATAAGCTTATAGAAGACAGAGTGCTGGAAGACTTTATTGCCGATCGTTATGCAAGCTTTAATGAAGGAATTGGTCTGGATATTGTCGAAGGTAGAACGAACCTCCATAAATTAGAGCAATATGCGCTCGCAGCAGGGGAAGTAACAAATAAATCAGGACGTCAAGAGCGTTTAAAAGCGATTGTGAATCAATATTTACTGGAAACATTATCAACTGTACGCGTATAAAGGGGAAGAAAGAATGTGCTGGGACGAATGTTACCAGCACATTTTTTAAAACACAAATGACAAAATGAGGTGATTTATATGAAGTATTGCTTAGGAGTAGATTTAGGTACAAGTGCTGTAAAGATTTTGCTTGTAGATAAAGAGGGGAATGTTGTTCATGAAGTATCAAAATCTTATCCACTCATTCATGAAAAATCGGGCTATAGTGAACAAAACCCTGAGGAATGGTTCCAAAAAACGCTTGCAGGATTAACGGAAATAATGGAAGTCTTTGAAGGGGAGAAAGAGGATATTGAAGGCATCAGCTTTTCAGGGCAAATGCATGGCCTTGTTTTGTTAAATGAGGAGAAGCAGGTATTGCGGAACGCAATACTATGGAATGATACGAGAACGACAGAGCAGTGCCAAATTATTATCGACAAAGCAGGGGACAAACTGCTTGAGATAACAAAAAACCCAGCATTGGAAGGCTTTACCCTGCCTAAGCTGCTATGGGTTAAGCAATACGAAGAGGAAATATTCGATCAAGCGGCTGTTTTTCTGCTGCCAAAGGATTATTTGCGCTTTAGGCTCACTGGAAACATACATACAGAATACTCCGATGCAGCAGGCACACTGCTTTTGGATATAAGTAAAAAGGAATGGAGCACAGAGCTTTGTGAACTGTTTGGAATTGATAGCAGCCTTTGTCCTCCGCTTGTAGAATCACATGCTTTTGTTGGTACTGTTACTGCTGAAATTACGAAGAAAACAGGTTTATCCTGCAAAGTGTTCGCTGGTGGAGCTGACAATGCATGTGGCGCGATTGGGGCAGGTATACTTGCAGATGGAAAAACACTTTGCAGCATCGGTACATCTGGTGTCGTTCTTTCCTATGAAGAAAAAGCAGACAAGGATTTTGAAGGGAAGGTACATTATTTCAATCATGGTGAGGAAAATGCCTACTATACGATGGGGGTAACATTAGCAGCAGGGCATAGCTTAAGCTGGTTTAAAGAAACGTTTGCTGAAAATATTGGTTTTGATGAACTGCTTGAAGAACTAAATAATGTTCCGATTGGGGCAAATGGACTGTTGTTTACTCCTTATTTGGCAGGTGAAAGAACACCGCATCCAGATGCTGCAATTCGCGCCAGCTTTATTGGCATGGATGCTGCTCACAAACGCAGGGATTTTGTTCGTGCAGTGCTGGAAGGAATCACTTTTTCATTGAATGAATCAATTGAGATTTTTCGAGCGAGCGGAAAGACAATCAACACGATTATCTCGATTGGCGGCGGAGCTAAAAACGAAAACTGGCTGCAAATGCAGGCAGATATTTTTAAGGCAAGGGTGCAAAAGCTATCAAGTGAACAGGGTCCTGGAATGGGTGCGGCAATGCTTGCAGCAGTTGGAGCAGGCTGGTACATCTCCCTTCAGGAATGCGCTGAAAAAATGCTTCAGCCTGCGAAGGAATTTGAGCCTATTCAAGAGAATGTTACAAGGTATGAAGATTTATATCGAATTTACCAAAAGGTGTATAGTCAAACTAAAACGCTGTCTGAGGAGTTAACACAGTTTCGAAAGTAATAAAACTAGGAGGCTGAATAATGAAGTATAGACATCTGGGGAAAACAGGTCTAAAGGTAAGTGAAGTAAGTTTTGGGACTTGGGCGATTGGAGGCTCTTGGGGGAAAACAAATGATGCTGAAGCACTTAAATCGCTTGATCGGGCAATAGGGGAAGGTGTGAACTTCTTTGATACAGCTGATGTCTATGGAAATGGGCATAGTGAAGAACTGCTTGCGATGGCGACGAAGGGTAAGGAAGAAGACATTCATATTGCGACAAAATTTTGCCGGAGCGGAGATATTCATTCAGCTGACACTTACACATATGAAAATGTTCAGACCTTTTGCGAAAATAGCTTGAAGCGCTTGAACAGAGAGGCTATCGACTTATATCAGATTCATTGTCCGCCGCTTGAAGTTCTTCAGGATGGCAGTGTTTTTGAAGTCCTTGACCGTCTGAAAAAGGAAGGGAAAATTAAGCACTATGGCGTCAGTGTAGAAACAGTGGAAGAAGGATTAGTATGTCTCAATCATGAGGGCGTTGATGCACTGCAAGTCATCTTTAATATTTTCCGTCAAAAGCCATTAGAAACACTTTTGCCAGAAGCAAAGCGGAAAGGCACAGGGATTTTGGTGCGTTTGCCGCTTGCGAGCGGGCTGTTAACAGGGAAGTTTACGGAAGGGCATCGTTTTGAACAGGACGATCATCGTGCATTTAATGAAAATGGAGAGTCTTTTAATATTGGAGAGACATTTGCTGGCCTTGGTTTTTCAAAGGGAGTGGAGCTAGCAGAAGAGCTTCGCTGGATTGCAGAAGGTCGCCAATCCATGGCATCAGCTTCTTTAAGATGGATACTTGACCATGAAGAGGTATCATGTATAATCCCAGGCTTCAAAAATGAGCAGCAAGTTATGGGTAACTTAGTGGCATTGCAAGAAAAATCCTTTTCACAGGCCGAAAAAACAAGGCTGCAGGAGTTTTATCAACAAAAAGTGAAAAACAGTATTAGGGGACCATATTAATACAAATAAAGGGGCAGCTGCCCCTTTTTCTCATTTTAAGCCTAATCAGAGGCTATTCGAGGACAATATCGGCGATTATTTCACCTGCTGTTGTCGGTGCAACCTTAGCTGGCAGACCGAGAGCATGAATGGCCTTTATTCCTTTTTCCTCTGCATAAGCGAAATCTGTTCCACCAGGCTTTGAGGCAAGATCAATAATGAAAGCTTGTGCTGACATGGCATCAATCAGCTCTTTTGTGACAACATGAAAGGGAACGGTATTAATACAAATGTTTTGAGTAGCTATCTCTTCAGATAAGGTATTAAACAAAATTGGCTTTAAGCCCATTTCCTGTACTCTTGCTTTGTCAGCTGTTTCTCTGACGGCAACACTGACAATGGCACCGACAGCTGCAAAAAGACGGGCAACGGTCATGCCAACCCTGCCAAAGCCTAATACTACTACATTGGAACCATGTATCGTATAGTCTGTTTCTTCTATGGCAATCTTTAAAGTACCTTCAGCAGTGGGGATGGAGTTCAAAATAGCGACATCATCTCGTGAAAAGATGGAGATGATGCTACGTCCTGTTGTTTTTTTTATGTATTCGAGAAATGGGGTAATGATGCCTGAATAAATCTTGCAATCCTCTTTTGTCTGCCGAAACATATTTTCTGTCAAAACAATTTCCTCACTAGAAAACTTTGATTCTGCTTTTCCATTAGTTGCAATGCCAGGGATAGGCAAAAGGATTCTGTCCACACTGCTGAAATCAACTTCAGATATCCGTTGTTTGATGACATTAGCATATTCCAGCTGTATTTGATCAAAGCCTGTCAAAATAATCTTTCCAGCTGTTTTAGCAAGCTTATCAATCACTTGAAGCTGGCGTTGATCACCGCCGATAATCAGGATTGTAGAGTTATCAATCATCTTGGACCTCCTAAATGAAAAGTGTATTCTCTTTAATAATAGTAAACAATTATGATAAATAGTCCTGTTCTTATGGTAATATATATTTTCATAGAACAAAGAAATGTTAATACATAATTATTGTTATAAACAATTATTCCTCTAAAAGGATGAATTTTTTGTTATGATATAATTCGACGCAAATAGCAGTAACGCCTTTCATTATTTTAATCTTAATAAAACATTAATACTCATTATATATGTAACGAAACGGGAGCAATTTTATGGAGAAAGCATCTATTGATTTTAAATCACTTAAACAAAAGTGCCTGGAAAATGGACTAAATCCAACTGCGATGACAGTTTTTTCGGAGAGGCTGAATAAAGAGGAATTACTTCAAAAGCATATGGAGTACCAGGAAATTTTGGATGTCGTTGTGTATTTTCTCGATAAATTCCTCGATTCTTTAAAGGAGATGCCAATTATCGCTTCTGTCTGTGATGCAGAGGGATATTTGCTGAGGAATCTTGGTCATGAACAGAGCATGCGGAATGCAGAAATAATCGGGATTGCAGAAGGAGTGCGCTTTAAAGAAGAGGATTGTGGCATTGATGCCATTTCTTTATCGTTAAAGCATAAAAAAAGCGTTGAAATAGTAGGGTTTCAGCATTATCATACACATCTCCATACGAAAGCCTGTTATGCAGTGCCTATTATGGACTGGACGGAGGATAAGGTTATTGGGACCATCTCGATTATGACAGAGCTTGAACATGCAAGCCCTCTGATGCTGACGCTCTTGTCCACTGTGAATCAAACGATTGAAAGGGAAATTGATTTAATTAGGCAAAACCATGAGTTAAATATTTTGAACAAGATTATCATGGATACGACGAGAAACGGGATATTAGTTGCTGCTCAAAGTGGTAGGCTGCTTGATTTCAATGCATTTGCAGAACATATAACAGGATGGAAAAAAGAGGATATTATCGGTGCGAGCATTTTGGATCTAAAGTATTTTGGAGAATATTTGCAGAATGTACTTAACACGAAAAGACCTTTTACAGATATTGAAATTTCCTTTACGAGAGAAAAGGATAATGAGACCCTTATTTTCTTGCTTGATTGCTTTCCAATCTTTTTGAACAACGGGACGCTAGTGGGTGCATTTGCTCAATTCAGGGATTTTACTGATCGCAAGAAAACAGAACAGCTTTTGTTGAATTCAGAAAAGCTGACTGCTGTCGGACAAATGGCTGCAAGTGTAGCGCATGAAATCCGCAATCCGCTCACTACGATACAAGGATTCATTCAGTATTTAGAAAATGACTTCAATAAAAAAGCTCATTATGACCTTATCATGTCTGAGTTAAAACGAATTAATTTTATTGTAGGGGAATTTTTGATTCTTTCTAAGCCGCATGCTGTTCACTTTGTTAAACAAGACTTGCAGAAGATTATGGATGAAACAGTTTCCTTATTCCAGGCAAGTGCCAATATGAACAATATCTTAATGGAAAGAAATTATAACGAGAATAGCATACTAGTCCAATGTGATGAAAACCAATTAAAGCAAGTTTTCATGAACGTTTTTAAAAACAGTGTGGAAGCAATGCCATATGGGGGAACGATTAAAATTCTTACAGATGTGACAGAGGAAAAGGAAGCGATTATTCAAATTGAGGATAATGGCATCGGTATGACCCCTGCGCAAATCAAAAAACTCGGACTTCCATTTTATACGACAAAGGATACGGGAACAGGATTAGGCTATATGGTGATATTCAAAATTATTGAACAGCATAAAGGTCATCTTCATATTGAAAGTGCTGTTAATCAAGGAACGACTATTGAAATTAGACTTCCGCTTGCAGAAAAATAATGATAGTGAAAGCCGCCGCAGATTTAAAACAAATCTGCGGCGGCTTTGTTGTTAATATTTATATTTTTTAATAATGTCGTGTAGCTCATCTGCCATAACTGAGAGTGTATGGGACGAAGAGGAAATCTCCTCCATTGCTGCAAGTTGTTCTTCTGTCGATGCAGCGACCTCTTCTGATGAAGCTGCATTGCTTTTCGCAATATCTGCAACATCAAAAGCTGTTTCTTCTACGTCCTTAACGACTACAAGCATTTCTTTAATTGTGTTAGATACATCAGCCATTTTTGGTGAGATTTCCTTCATGCTGGAAAGGATATCACCAAACTTTTCAATAGCATCCTCCGATACAGACAGTCCACTTTGAACGTTGTCAACGACAGTAGCCATTTTTTGAACAGTGCTTTCTGTGTCCTGCTGGATGGCCTTAATCAAATCTGAAATTTGACTTGCTGAGCTTTGTGATTGTTCAGCGAGTTTTCGGACTTCTTCTGCAACAACGGCAAAACCTTTGCCAGATTCGCCTGCTCTTGCAGCTTCAATTGCTGCATTTAATGCTAGAAGATTTGTCTGTTCTGAAATAGCTGTAATAACATTTAAAATAGTCCCGATTTCTTTAGAGCGGTCATACAAGGAGTGAATGACTGCATTCGAATCAAGCACAGATGCATGGATAAGATTCATTTGGTCAACAGTCAGCTTAACAGAACGGCCGCCTGTTTCCGCTTTTTCAGTTGTTTCTCTCGTCAAATTGGAAACAGCAGTAGTGCTTTCAGAAATGGAAGCAGTCCCTGCCGAAATTCTGTTTAATGCTAAAATATTTTCTTCCATTCCTGACGTTTGTTTTTCAGCGCTTGATGCAACCTCTTGAATAGCTTCTGCCACTTGTTCTGTTGCTTCACTTGTCTGCACAGCACTTGCATTAAGCTGTTCGGCTGAAGCAGCCACTTGAACGGCGTTATGCTCAACAGTTCCTAACAAACTTCTTAAGCTTGTCTGCATGTCAATGAAGGATAAAGCAAGCTTGCCAATTTCATCATTTGAATTTGTTTTAATATCTTCTGTTAAATCACCACTGCTGATTTTCTGTGCTGTTTTTTGGAGTGCTCTCACTCTGATGACAATCGATCTTACTATCACCATGACAATTGCTGCACCAATAACTACTGCTACAGCAATCACAAGGAAGGTAGTGTTTAAAATTGGTGAAGCTGCTTCTTCTGTTTCTGAAGAAGACATAGTTCCAGCTATTTTCCAGCCTGTCAGTTTATTTGTCGTGTAATACATAACACTTTCATTGCCATCAGTGGTATAGTTGATGATCCCGTTGTTTGCTTTGTAAAGCTCCTTATAATAGCTTTGTTCAGCCTTCGCACCAGCTTCTCCTTTTGGATTCACGATAAATAGCTGCTGTGCATCAAGGAGCAGGGCATATCCATCTTCACCGATATTAACATTACTCGCTGTCTCTGCAAGTCTTTTTATATTGATATCAATTGCCAATACGCCACTTCCGTCTTTCAGCTTTTTCGTGACAGTAACAACCATATCTCCTGTGCTTGAATCTTTATAAGGACTTGTAACAACTACATCATTACTATCCATTCCCGCTTGATACCAAGGTCTTTCTCTTGGGTCATAATCGCTTGAAAGGTCTGTTTTAGGATATGAAATCATTCGTCCATCTGTTGTACCGATATAAATGGATTGTGCTTCTGGATGTAATCCGATATATTGGGTGAGCTTTTGGACTCCTTGTGAATTATTGTCTCCTTCTGTAAACATGTCTGCAGTCAGTAAATCACTAAAAAATCCTGCATCATGCACCTTTGGGGAAAGCGTATTGTCTATGTTTGAATTAAGCAGTTTAACATTTTCCTCAGCGCTTTTTAATAAACTGTTTTCTAGTTCATTTTTAGCACTGTTATAGGAAAGGAGGCCCACTGCTATTGTTGGAATTAAAAGAATAATAGCAAATGCTGTGTAAAGCTTTGCCCTTAAATTCCATGTGATGTTTATTTTTTTCATTGCTGCTTTCTCCTTAAGTTTAGTTTCAAGAAAGCAATCAAAGCCAATTATAGTGAGATTGCAATCTTATTAAGATTTATTTCGGCATTGACGAGGGAAAATTGAAGCACTTAATTTGAAAAAAAATATTATTGTCAAAATAATTGAAATGAAAATGCTTTATTTGTTAACACTTCAATATTATAGGGGTTGTTTGATAGGAGTCTTTCATTTTATAATCTGGAAATTTAATATTTTTTGGGCTTGCAATTGGAAGGAAAAGGAGGTATATTGTAAATAACAAGTAATTAACGAATTACAAATTACTACATGATAAGAGGGTTTAGCATGAAATATAAAACAGAAAAAGAAGCACTGGAAAATTATGATTCAACAAAATACCGAACGCCTGACGGTTATACTGCTGATATTGCCATTTTCACGATTGTTTCAGAAAAAACAGAGGAAAAAGCACCACCATCCATGACACTGAAGCTATTGCTTATAAAGCGGGCTGAAACTGACCAAGAAGGAAATCCAAATATTGAGGGTGGAAAATGGGCTCTTCCTGGGGGATTTGTTGATGCACTAAAGGAAGAAACTGCTTTAATGGCAGCAAAAAGAGAATTAAAGGAAGAAACAAATGTGGATGGTTTGCATATAATGCATTTTGGCGTATATGACAATTTTAAACGAGATCCAAGGGGCTGGATGATATCAAATGCTTTTTATGCAATCGTTCCAGAAGAAGATATTAAAAAGCGTCAGGCTAATGATGATGCAGCAGAAGTGGAGTTGTTTGCTGTAGAGGAGATACCAGCTTTAAATTTGGCTTTTGATCATCAAGAAATCGTCAAAGATGGACTGCGCTTTATAAAGCGGGACATGATTACGACTACTGCAGCCAAAAGCTTCCTTCCAAAGGAATTTACACTGTCAGAGCTGCAGCGGGTGCTGCTGACAGTTGGAGAAGATCCTAGGATTTCAAATGATTCGGTCTTTTTCACAAAGGCACCAAAGCTTCCATTTATTGAAAAAGCAACCGATGTAGACGGGTCACCTAAAAAGACGAAAAGAAATTCATTTAGACCATCACAGCTATATGTTTTTAATGACTATGAAATTATTGAATCCATTTATCATTAATGTATATAAAAGAAGGGAAAGAAAAAGCTTTCCTCCTTCTTTTTAACTATAGTAATTTGAAATTTAATAATTACAAATAACAAAATAAATACCCACAATATTTTAAATAGGGAGGAATAATAAATGGTGAATAAGGCGTTAATAAATATTGACTATACTGTTGATTTTGCTTCAATTGATGGAAGATTATCCTGTGGTGAGATGGGGGAAATAATAGAAAAAGAAGTTACATCTATTACAGAGAAATTTATCCGTAATGGTGATTACACGGTTTTTGCCGTGGATGTGCATGAAGTGGGGGATACACATCATCCAGAGCATGCATTATTTCCACCCCATAATATTAGGAACACAGCAGGCAGAAGTTTATTCGGCAGTTTGCGGGAGGTTTATGAAAGAAATAACCAGCTCAATCATATTTATTATTTAGACAAAACAAGATACTCAGCTTTTACAGGGACAGATTTGGAGTTGAAGTTAAGAGAAAGAGGTATCACGGAGCTTCATCTTGTCGGCTTATGCACAGATATATGTGTGCTTCATACTGCAGTAGATGCATATAATAAAGGCTTTAGTCTCGTCATATATAAGGATGCGGTAGCCTCCTTTTCACTAAAGGGACATGAATGGGCAATCGAGCACTTTAAGACAGTTTTAGGAGCGAAAATCATTCAGAGAAATGGAGCGGATGAATAATGAGATATTCAGATGACAGCTTAATGCTGCACACAGACTTATATCAGATTAATATGGTAGAAACGTACTGGAAGGACAATGTTCATGAACGGAAGGCTGTGTTTGAAATGTATTTTCGCAAGCTTCCCTTCGGAAATGGATATGCGGTTTTTGCAGGACTTGAGCGGGTTATGGACATAATCGAGAGCTTTCATTTTTCAAAAACAGATATTGAGTATTTGCGAGAGGTTGGCTATTCAGAAGAGTTCTTGAGCTATCTGAGTGAAATTCGCTTTACTGGTGACATTCATTGTGTGAGAGAGGGAGAAATCGTGTTTGCCAATGAACCACTGCTGAGGGTTGAGGCAACATTAGCAGAAGCACAGCTGTTAGAAACAATTCTCCTCAATATTGTAAACTATCAAACCTTGATTGCCACAAAGGCTTCTCGTATCAAAATGGTAATTGGTGAAAACACGGCAATGGAATTCGGAACGAGAAGGGCACATGAACTGGATGCTGCATTGTGGGGAACAAGAGCAGCTTATATCGGCGGTTTTTCTGCAACCAGTAATGTAAGAGCAGGGAAGCTCTTTGATATTCCGATTGCAGGTACACATGCCCATGCTCTTGTGCAAGCATATCGCGATGAGTATAAAGCATTCAAGAGCTATGCAAGCAGCCATAAGGATTGTGTTTTTTTAGTCGATACGTATGATACTTTACGCTCAGGGGTGCCAAATGCAATCAAGGTTGCTAAGGAATTTGCGGGTCGCATCAACTTTAAGGCGATAAGACTGGACAGTGGTGATCTTGCGTATTTATCAAAAAGAGCAAGACAAATGCTCGATGAGGCAGGCTTTACAAATACAGAGATAATTGCGTCCAATGACCTGGATGAATATACGATTATGAATGTAAAAGCAGAGGGTGCGAGAATTGATGTGTGGGGTATTGGCACAAAGCTGATTACCGCATATGACCAAGCGGCACTTGGTGGTGTTTACAAGCTTGTCAGTATTGAAGAAGAAAATGGAGAAATGGCCGATACGATAAAAATCTCAGCTAATCCGGAAAAAGTAACAACACCTGGTCAAAAAAGGCTGTACCGCATCATTAATAAAGGGAACGGTCATGCGGAAGGAGATTATCTTGCACTTGCTAGTGAGGATGTCACACAGGAACGATTGAAAATGTTTCATCCTGTTCACACATATATCAGCAAGTTCGTCACAGATTACACAGCAAAAGAATTGCATGTGACAGCAATTAAGGATGGAAAGAGCTGTTATGAACAGCCGTCTCTCCAAGAGATTCAAAGATATGCAGCAGATAATCTCAAGCTGTTTTGGGATGAATATAAACGTATGCTGAATCCAGAGGAATATCCAGTCGATCTTAGCGAGGAATGCTGGAATAACAAAATGAAGCTTATTAAAGAAGTCCAAGAAGAAGTTGAAAAAAGCATGGGAAGGAGGTAATTGGAAATGGGGAAAATTGGTATTTACGGCTCTTCCTTTGATCCAGTCACAAATGTCCATTTATGGACAGCAAGCACTGTTGCACACAGGTGTAAGCTGGATAAAGTGATTTTTCTGCCGTGCTCAAGCAAACGACGGGATAAACAGCTTCATGTCGATGATAGTCATCGCTGGAAAATGCTTGAGTTAGCAATCGAAAACAATCCGAAGTTTACTGCAGATGAGTATGAAATGAAGGAAGAGGCATGGAATATTTACACCTACAATACGCTTGAGCACTTTAAAGCAGTTTTTCCTAATGATGATGTCTATTTCATTATGGGAGCAGATTTGCTAGTGGATATTGGGAAGGGGAAATGGGCGAAGGGGGAGGAGCTTATTGCCGAAAATAAGTTTATTGTTATGGCAAGAGATGGTATTGATATGCTAAAGGCAATCAGTCACTCTCCTATATTGAGGAATAATGATGATGGCAGCACTTTTCATCTTCTTGATAAAGGATTGGCAATGGAAATAAGCTCCACCTATATTCGCGATGAACTGGCAATGGGGGGAGAGCCACGGTATTTATTGCCTGACGCTTGCTACAGATATATTAAGGAGAACAATCTATACAAATAGAGTAGTAGGGAGAGGAAAAGATGAGACAGCTTCAAGCAGAAATTATTGAAACGCTTCATGTTCAGCCAAACATAGATCCAGCCATTGAGTTTAGAAAAAGTGTTGATTTTTTAAAGGGGTATTTAACTAGAAATAAGGCAAGTAAAGCACTTGTATTGGGACTGTCTGGCGGGCAGGATTCAACACTTGCAGGTTTTATGTGTCAGACTGCTATCAATGAATTGAACTTGGAGCAGCAAGAACAAATGTATGAGTTTATTGCAGTAAGGCTGCCATACGGAATTCAGCTTGATGAACAGGATTGTCTTGATGCTATCCAGTTTATTAAGCCATCAAGGGTAATAACAGTAAATATTCAAGCAAGTGTGGAGGCAAGCTTTGCGTCTGTTCCCATTAAAAGGGGAGAGAAGGCAGACTTTCTTAAGGGAAATGTGAAAGCAAGGGAAAGAATGAAGGTTCAGTATGATATTGCTGGTGCGACAGACGGTCTTGTTGTGGGGACAGATCATGCTGCAGAAGCAGTGACAGGGTTTTTTACTAAATTCGGTGATGGCGCGGCAGATATTTTACCGCTGTATCGGCTAAACAAGCGGCAAGGCAAGCAAATTTTGAAAGAGTTAGGCTGTCCAGAACATTTATATACAAAAACACCGACAGCGGATTTAGAGGATAATAAGCCGCAAATTCCAGATGAAACAGCGCTCGGCTTGTGTTATGAAGTGATTGACGATTACTTGGAAGGTAAAGAAGTCGATGGTGAATCTGCCGAGCGGATTGAAGCAAGATATGTGGTGACAAAGCATAAGCGCTTAAGCCCTGTCACCTTGTTCGATCAGTGGCAATAATCACAGGAATTTATTCGTAATGCCAGGTGGAGAAACTTCAAGCAGGCCAAGATTATTATTTGTTTTAATGATAAAGCCACTGTCCAGTGTCTCGTGCTGGATTTTTTCCTTCCAAATATAATCAGATGTTGTTTCACCTTCACATAGGAGATAATGATAATCACAATAGCGATGTGTGACATTCTTTTTGATAAGCTGATTCCCTAAAAAGAGAGAACCTTTTAAAGCAACACTTGCAAGTCCGCGAAAGGATTCATTTTTAATGGGACTGCTCGTGTATTGATGAATCGTTCTTTTGCCATGATATTGATGCTCCACCTCTGAATGAAGCGCATATGCCATATGTGCATCACCAGAAAGAATGATACATTCAGAGGGATTCCATTTTGCTAGCCAATTATGAAATTCATGGTATCCACGCCCATTGAATTTCCACCATTCTAAATCCATTGTTTCCTGCAGATTTGGGATTGTATTAGAGATTGGCAGAACAATCCTTTTTAAGAACGATTCGATAAGATCTACACCATATAAGGGGGTTGCTGACAGAAGTATCAGCTTCTCTCCTTTTTTCCAGTTAGATGCATAAAGGCTTTTTTCTAATTTTTGCCATGCTTCCTTTTTTATAAGGTTTGGACCCTTCGTCCGCTTGCTGAGATAGGAACCAATTAAATTTGGTTTTTTCTCAGGATAGAAGCGCTGTGTCCGTGTATCAAGAACTAACGTAACAGGAGTGGAGGGTATTGTATAATGCCAATTGGAGAATAACCACATAGATGAGAGCCAAGATTCATAGTCTTTTGATTGGATACTGCTTCCTTTTAACCTTGCATGAATGGCAGCCAAAAATCGTTCGGAAAAGGTTTCAGGAGCATTGCCCCAACCCTGGAATGCCCAGTATGCAGTCAATCCATTTGCGATTACATGCCTGCCGAGCGGCGCATTGCCAACCTTTTGCATCCAATCATTAGAGATATTCCAATCATCTGTTATGTCATGATCATCAAAGATCATATAGACAGGCAGATTTGCCATTAATCTGCGAATTTTGGGAACAGAAATAGCAAATTGAGCCAGTGTATTTGCTTGCTCTTCATATTTTTTTCGTCTTGTTTCCAATGCTTTGTCTGTGTTTAACGTCTCATCCATATAATATTTATCCTCAGCTAACAGCTCATCAAATGATAAAAACGAATTAGCTTCCTTTGCTGTTTCCCAAAGAGCCGGACTCCAGCTTAACAAGTACATTGCTGCATATTCACCTAATGTAATCAGATGATTGGCTGCTTTTGTTGAGGTAAAGCAGCATAATTCCTTCATCATTTCTGCACGGCCATTCACTTGAGAAAAGGAAATATCATAGTCTGGTCCAAGTACAATTGGTAATTCCTTATATGCTTCTTGTTTGCCAATCAGCTTTTCACCAAGTAATTGTATAAAAGGGGTAATTGGGTCGGCAACATCATCTGCGTAGATTTGGTCACCTAAGAGAAAAAGGGAGGATGGTCTCTTCGTTAAATCAGACCAGCAGTCTGCAAGCTGGCTGTCTCCTTTTGTAAGGGCATCCTTACCGATTCCATGCAGCTTTTGACAGGAGCCGTAAAGAAAGCTGGCAGATTCAGCTTCTGTGATGAAAAAGGACGGAAGAGGCAAATTTCCATAAACGATGGAGCTTGGATGATGGTGGTCGAGTAATTGATAGTCTGCTAAGTTCCATTCTATAGATTTATCGCTAAAGAAAACATTATATCCAAGAAGCTGCTCTGTCGGAAAAGCTTCTTCTTTAGGTGTTGCCTTCATTAAATAGATAAATAGGTTTTCTCCTATTCTGGCAATAGTTGTTTCACAATTGCTGCTAACACAGTTAAGGAAGAACTCATCGTCAGTTTGTTGGACATTATATATCTCTGTCCGTGTGTCGATTAACTTGCTTAAAGCAATCCAGCAGTATATCTCCTTCTTCTCTGTTCTTCTCAAAATTGGCCCAGCTAATATGTCAGGAAAATTCACTGGTATCACCGTCCCGCACTTTTTTACTCTAGGCTATTCACCTAGTGCAAGAAATGTGAGGGTTTTCAACTGTTGGATAAAGAAACCTGTGTATGGCTGGTAATAAAGGATGACGGTAAATCCCGTCATCCTTTATAGTAATGCTTAATAAAAAGATGTGCTGTTAATGGCAGCGGAAGTATTGCTAGTTGGCTTCCAATTTATTGGTGGTAGAGAAGTTCCAGATAGTTGGATGCTGTTTGGGAATGCTTCATCCGTTGTTTCAGAATCTTTCATGCTTGCAGAACTTGCACTGATTTGTTCTTGCTTTGCTGCCTCTAGCTCAGCGATAATGCTAGCGAAAAGGGAAGTGATCTGCTCTTCTGCTGCTGATTCTAAATCAAGGCTTGAAAGCTGGTTTATTGTATTTTCAGATAGTGAATCTGTAAGGAGTGAATTTCCCTCATCCTCATCCGTATTTAAGCTGCTGATAAGGTTAGCAAGAAATTGACTCATCTGCTCAACGGAATAGCTTTCGTCCGTAACTGATGTCTCCGCATAATTTGGCGGTGGCACTGCGCCAAAAGGCATAGCTGTTCCCTTTGGTTTAGAATCCTCTAAAACTTTTGTGATTTGATTAAATAGGGCTGTTACATCCTCCTCTGAACTGTCGTTTACTGTAAAGCCTGACAGCAGGTCATTTATTGTACTGAAAGCAGTCTGCAAACCTTCAGGTAGTGAAGCATCTGTTGCATTTCCAACATTTGCTGCTTTTGCTTGCATATTCTCAAGAAAAGCAACCTTCTGGTCTGTAGTTAATGAAGCATAGTCTGTCGTGTCGTTTACACCTGCAAGTGTGTAAGCTGACGGCACATTACTCACCTGACTGCTTGAAATAAGCATGTCCTGAAAAGATTGCTGGGAGCTGTCCTGCGTCGAGGCTGCTGCTTCTGATGCAGTCTTTTGTGCCCATTGTAAGTAGGCAGCTGCAGTAGAATTACTAACTGATAATGACATAAAAAAATTCCCTTCTATTAGAAATCGGCACCGAAAATATAAGCCGTATTAATAATAGAGAGGAAACCTTAAGAATTTCTTAAGTTACACAATAGACGTACTTTAAACTACTGCATTTTGCTGCATGCGAAGCCGGTACTCCTTTGGAGAGCAGAGATTATGTCGTTTAAAAAGCTTATAAAATTGTGCAATATTGCTTATACCAACATCAAAGCTAATCTCCATAATACTTTTTTCACTTGTTAACAAAAGCAGCTCCGCTTTCTTTATTCTTTTTAGATTCACATAGTCAATAAAGGAAACTCCCATGCTTTTTTTGAAATATTTAATGAAATAATGATAGCTTAAGTTTAAGATTGCACATGCCTCCTCGACAAAAAGCTTATCCTTTAAATGGTCCTCAATATAATCGAGCACTGGCTTAAGGCGAGTGAAGGAATCAGCATCCGCAAATTTTAAGAGGTTTTCCTCATCATTTCTAATTAAAAGAAGGAGCAGCTTCTTAATTGCTGCATTGATGGCAATTTCATACCCCTTTTCCTTTCTTTGTGCCTCCATATAAATTTCAATAATGAGGTTGTAAACCTGCTGCTTTGTTGCGTCATTCTGCTTAAATATATAATTCAAATGTTGAAGCGGTGTTGTAACCTCTGAAAAACAGTGCAAATAAGGAAGTATGCTTTGGTCAAAATGCTTCAATAAATCCACTTGAAACACGATATATCTTAAATTTCCCTCAAACTGCTTACATGTCCTGTGAGGTTGGGACGCACCCATAATATAGGTATCGCCCTCACCAATTACAGTCGATTGATACTGGTGCTGGATCGCCAAATTCCCCTCTATTATTGCCAGAAATTCAACTTCTTTATGGAAATGCCATGTCTCCTTTTCAATGGCAGCTGTGTATGCTGGTTCTTCATTGATTTCCCACACCTTTAAAGATAATAAAGGATTTTCATAGTGAACGACTTCATTTACTAGCTCTTCATATGTATTTTTAATCATGCGTTAAGACCCCCGACTCAAAATATACTGGCATCATTCCATATGAAAATATATTTTTATTTTTTTCATAAATGACACATTTGAATAAAAAGAAGCCAGTTTTGAGCATTTATTAAATCGCTTTCATTTCTTATAATGATACCATAAATCGATATTGGAGTGTGGCTAACTTGATAACTATATGGAATGAAAATCGCCATGAAAAAATAAATTCTACTGTAGCGGAAATCTACCCAACAGGTATACACGGCTGTATTGAAAGTATTTTGAAAAATGCAGGCTTTGAGACGAAAACAGCAACATTGGATGAGCCGGAGCATGGTCTTACAGATGAAGTGCTTAATAATACAGAGGTTTTGATTTGGTGGGGCCATATTGCTCATGGAGAAGTAAAGGACGAAATTGTACAAAAGGTACAGCAGCGCGTTCTTGATGGTATGGGACTTATTGTTCTTCACTCCGGTCATTTCTCTAAAATATTCAAATTGCTGATGGGAACAAGCTGTGATTTGAAGTGGAGAGAAGCGGACGACAAAGAAAGACTGTGGGTTGTAGCACCAAGTCATCCAATTGCAGAGGGGATTGGTGAATACATCGAAATAGAAAAAGAAGAGATGTATGGCGAGCATTTTGATATTCCTGCTCCAGATGAGCTGATTTTTACAAGCTGGTTTACAGGCGGAGAAGTGTTTAGAAGCGGCTGCACGTATACGCGCGGAAATGGCAAGATATTTTATTTCAGACCAGGACATGAAACATATCCTACATATCATCATAAAGACGTACAGCAGGTCATCGTTAATGCAGTGAAATGGGCTAAACCTGTAGCGAGAAACAGACCTGTGTATGGAAACAGTCAGCCGTTAGAAAATCCAACAGCAAACTAAACAATAATAGGGGGAAAATATTATGAGTACATTAAAAATCGGTGTAATAGGCTGCGGCAGTATTGCTCAGCATAGACATTTGCTGGAATACAGCTGGAATAAGGCAGTCGAAATCGTTGCTGTTTGTGATATTAACGAGGAGCGTGCACTTGAGATCGGCAAAGAGTACAGTGCAAAGGCTTATACAGATTATAAGGAGCTGCTTGCTGACAAAGACATAGATGCAGTCAGTGTGTGTACACCGAACTATCTGCATGCGCCAATTTCTATTGATGCCCTTAATGCAGGTAAGCATGTTCTTTGTGAAAAGCCGATGGCAACATCATCAGAGGAAGCAGAACAGATGATTGAGGCAGCAGAAAAGAACGGAAAGAAACTAATGATCGGCCATAACCAACGCTTCGTTAAATCGCATCAAAAAGCTCGTGAACTTATCCAATCTGGAGAAGTTGGCAAAATTTACAGCTTCCGGTCTGCATTTGGACATGGCGGACCTGAGCAATGGAGTGTGGACGGCAAGGAAAGCTGGTTCTTCCAAAAGGAGAAAGCATTTATCGGGGCAATGGGAGACTTAGGTGTTCATAAAACAGACCTGCTTCGCTATGTGCTTGGAGAAGAGTTCGTGGAAGTAGGAGCATTTGTAGAAACGAATGCAAAGGACTTTGCAGATGTTGACGATAACGCTGTATGTGTTCTTAAAACAGAAAGTGGCGTCATTGGAACATTAGCGGCAAGCTGGGCTTATACAAGCAAAGAGGATAACTCAACGGTTATTTATGGTGAAAAGGCGATTCTTAGGCTAGAGGATCATCCGCAATATTCATTGATTGTACAATATGCGACAGGCGAAATAGTAAACTATGAGCTTGGCAAAATCCAATCAAATGATGCTGGCGGCCAAAATGCAACAGGTGTCATTGATCACTTTGTATCTTCCATCGTGTCTGACACAGAGCCTTTAATCACAGGTACAGAGGGAAAAAAATCGCTTGAGGTTATATTAGGTGCAATCAAATCAAACGAAACGAAGCAAATTGCGAAAATTAACAAATAGATTATTGACGTTTGAAAGGGGAGAAAAGCTATGAAACTGGGAGTCTTTACAGTTCTGTTTTCTGATAAAAATTTCGAGGAAATGCTTGATGCGGTGAAAGAAGCTGGCCTTCAGGCTGTTGAAATCGGCACAGGAGGATATCCAGGAAATGCTCACTGTGATTTGGACGGCTTGCTGGAGAACGAAGAAAAGAGACAGGATTACTTGAAGCAGGTAGAGAAGCGGGGCTTGATGATCAGTGCATTCAGCTGTCATGGAAACCCGATTTCACCTGAAAAGGATTTTGCTTTAGAATCACACGAAACATTGATGAAATCGATTAAGCTTGCTTCACTTATGAACGTGCCTGTCGTTAATTGTTTTTCTGGAACAGCTGGTGATCATGAGGGAGCAAAATTCCCGAATTGGCCTGTAACACCATGGCCAACAGAATACAGTGATGTGAAAACATGGCAATGGGAGGAAAAGCTTATTCCATATTGGAAGGAAGTTGGCCAATATGCGAGCGAGCATGGGGTGAAAATCGGTCTTGAGCTGCATGGCGGATTTTTGGTTCACACACCATATACCCTGCTGAAACTAAGGGAAGAAACAAATGACGCGATCGGAGCCAATCTTGATCCAAGTCATTTGTGGTGGCAAGGAATTGATCCTGTTGGAGCAATAAAAATATTAGCAAAGGCTAATGCCATTCATCATTTTCATGCAAAGGATACTTATATAGACCAGGATAATGCCAATATGTATGGTTTAACAGATATGCAGCCATACGGCAATGTCCAAACAAGAGCATGGACTTTCCGGTCAGTAGGCTGCGGACACAGTGCATCTGAATGGTCTGATATGATGAGTGCATTGCGAACATATGGCTATGACTATGTTGTCAGCATTGAACATGAGGATCCGCTTATGTCTATCCGAGAAGGACTGGCAAGAGCTGTATCAACACTTAAGTCAGTTGTTATTGAAGAAGCGCCATCTCAAATGTGGTGGGCATAATAAAGGAGGATGTTAAGTATGACTTCATATAAAGTAGGAATCGTAGGGTGCGGCAATATTTTTCCGATGCATGCTCAATCAATAGTAACAAGAGAGGATGCGCAGCTTGTCGCAGTATGTGATGTTAAAAAGGACAGAGCAGACGCAAAAGCAGCAATTTATAATTGTGCATCATACACAGATTATGAGGAAATGTTTAACAGTGAGCAGCTTGATGTTATCCACATTTGTCTGCCACACCATTTGCATGCACCTGTTGCGATTGCAGCAGCAAAAAGAAAGATTCATGTTTTGACAGAAAAGCCGATGTCAATTGCATTTGACGATGCAAGAGAAATGGTGGAAACAGCAAAGGAAAATGGCACTACATTAGGAGTCATTTTTCAAAATCGCTATAATCCAGGCTCCCAGCTTATTAAAAACATGCTAGTGAATGGGGAGCTTGGGGCAATTAAATCAGGTAAACTGTCTGTAACATGGGACCGTTCTGATGAATATTACTTAAAAAGCGACTGGAAAGGCACATGGGAAAAAGAAGGCGGCGGCGTGATCATCGATCAGGCTATCCATACGCTGGACTTAATGAGATGGTTCGTTGACAGTGACATTAAATATGTGGATGCTACTATCAGCAACCGTGCCCATGAAATTATTGAAGTAGAGGACTCGGCAGAAGGAGTTATCTCTTTCCAAAATGGAGTAGTATCTGCCTTTCATGCAGTTAACTACTACACATATGATGCACCTGTTGAAATTGAACTGCATTGTGAACAAGGAATTGCGAAGATGGTCGCAGACCGTGCGACTGTCAGGTTAATGGACGGAAGAGAGTTCATCGCAGACAATAATCCACAGGAAACCTTCCATTATGACAATGGAGCAAAGGGATACTGGGGTGTAAGCCATGTGAAGCAAATCAATAATTTCTATGAGTCATTGAAATCAGGAGCAGCACCTGATATTACGGGCGAGGATGCATTAAAAACACAAAAAATGATTTGTGCCATTTATGAATCTGGAAAGAAACGAGAAAGAGTTATTTTCCAAGAAAATGCACAGGAAGAAATGGCTTAATATTAAAACCTTTGTGGGAGTATTTCCGCAAAGGTTTTTCCTTTATAATAAAAAACCTCTTTACAAACCGTAATGATTACGATTAATATAAAAAAGGAAAAAAGATCAAATTAAACATATAATATATAAATCGTAATAATTACGTTTTAAGGAAAGAAGGAGTTATTTTTGAATGAACGGATAGGAGTGACTGTACTCAGTGGTTATCTTGGGTCAGGAAAAACGACCCTGTTAAATCATCTATTAACAAGTAAACACGGTGAAAGGATTGCCGTTATCGTCAATGATATGAGCGAGGTGAATATCGACGGTAAACTTATTAAGCAAGGTGGATTCAAAAGAACAGATGAAAGGCTTGTTGAAATGCAAAATGGCTGCATTTGCTGCACATTAAGAGAGGATTTGCTATTGGAGGTAAAAAAGCTTGCAGAGGATGGAGAAATCGACCATATTTTAATTGAATCCTCAGGCATTAGTGAACCTGTTCCTGTCGCACAGACGTTTACATATTTGGATGAAGAGACAGGCATTGATTTAGCAGCTATTTGCAAAATTAATGCAATGATAACAGTGGTGGATGCCAATAGATTTTGGCATGATTATGGATCTGGAGAAACGTTAGTAGACAGACATATCGGAAGAGATGACCATGATGATCGTGAGATAGCAGATCTGCTTATTGACCAAATTGAGTTTGCCAATATCATTATTTTGAATAAGATCGATCTTGTACCAGAGCAATCGGTTTTCGAATTACAGCAGGTGTTGAAGAGACTTAATCCAGATGCAGCTATTCATACAACGCAATTCAGCAAGCTTTCATCAGAGCATATATGGAATAAAAATGTGTTTAACTTAGATGAAGCAAGCCAAGCAGCTGGCTGGATAAAGGAGCTGCAGGAGGAGCATATTCCAGAAACAGAGGAGTATGGCATTTCTTCCTTTGTATACAAAAAAGCACGACCATTTCATCCAGAGCGATTTATGAAGTGGCTAGAAAATTGGCCATCTGTAATAGTCAGAGCAAAGGGATTCTTTTGGCTGGCGACAAGAAATGATGACATTGGTCTGCTTTCCCAAGCCGGTTCATCTGTGTCCATTCAAGGAGCAGGAGAATGGATTGCCTGTCTCCCAGATAAGGAGAGGAAGGCAGTTCTGGCAGAGGAACCGGAAGTTCAGGATAGTTGGGATGAAACATGGGGGGACAGGCAAACAGAATTAGTATTTATTGGTCTTAATATGGATAAACAAGCAATCCAGAGTGGGCTGGATGAATGTCTGTTAACAGATCAAGAAATGAGAGTTGACTGGCAGATATTCCAAGACCCATTGCCAATGTATACGTAAAAGCTGGTCTAGGTTTTAAATCGTAATGACTACAATTTATAAAAGGATAGTAGATGTCGGAGGAGAACAGAGCATGAAAAGAACTAAATGGGGCATTGTACTCGCAGCAACAGTAGCACTGCTGGCAGGCTGTGGAGCACAAAATGTTCGCACAAATAACGATGGGGAAAAGCAGCTTAAAATTATGACAAGCTTTTATCCGATGTACGAATTTACGAAGAAAATTGCAGGGAATCAAGCTGATGTGGAGCTACTAATACCGTCTTCAACAGAACCGCATGATTGGGAACCAACTCCGAAGGATATAAAAAAGGTGCATGATGCAGATTTGTTTATTTACAACAGTGAGTATATGGAGACTTTTGTCCCAACAATCGAGACTGCAGCAAAGGATGAAGGCACAGTCTTTGTGGAAGCCAGCAAGGGAATTACACTTATGGAGGGATCAGAAGAAGAGGAAGAGCATCATGACCATGATCATAGTCATGAAATGGACCCGCATGTCTGGCTGAGCCCAGCTTTGGCAATGAAAGAAGTCGAGACAATTACAGCAAGCCTTATTGAATCAGATCCAACTCATGAGGACGAATATCAAAAGAATAGTGAGACGTACTTAAAGGAGCTTTCAGCGCTAGATAGTGAGTATAAGGAAAAGCTTGCTTTAGTCCCGAAAAAGGAAATGATTACACAGCACGCAGCATTCGGTTATTTGGCAAACGACTATGGTCTTGAACAAATTGCTATTGCAGGGCTGTCACCAGAGCAAGAGCCAACGGCAGCGAAGCTTGCTGAATTAAGAACATTCGCTATGGAGCATGATATTAACGTTATCTATTTTGAAGAGGCAGCATCACCGAAGGTTGCAGAGACACTTGCAAATGAAATTGGTGCGAAAACGACCGTATTAAACACACTAGAATTAGTAAGTGAGGAAGATCAAAAGAACGGGCTTGACTATATTTCTATCATGAAAAATAATTTAGATGCAATTATCCAAGCACAGTCTGAATAAACATAAAAGAGGATGCCTTTATTTAGGTATCCTCTTTATCTGTGCAAAAAGGGCTCTATTTATAAATCATTCATTTTCAATTTTTGTAAATGGCTAAAAAGCAATTGCAAATAGAGTGAGAGAATGCTAGTATTGGGGCAAACAACAGGATGAAAGCGTTTAAAGTTATTAGGAAGCTTGAAATATACACAAGTGATTCTACAAAATGTGCTGGGAAAGAGGTAGGTCTTTCGTGAATAAAAATGATCTTTTGCTGTTCATCGGTGACAGCATTACAGAAGCAGGCAGATATGAAGACCCGGAGCAAATTGGTAACAGTTATGTCCGGTATGTAAGAGACTTTCTTGCCATAAATAAGCCAGAGACTCTCCCGAAAATCATTAACAAGGGCATTGGCGGTAACAGAGTTCCTGATTTGGCAGAGCGATGGAAAGAGGATGTCTTGGATTTGAAGCCAGATTATGTGTCGATATCAATTGGCATAAATGATGTATGGCGACAGCTCGATTCTCCTCAGCAAGAAGCATTGTCACACGACCGCTTTAAGGCGATTTATGCAGACTTAATAGAGCAAGTTCATACACATACAAATGCCAAAGTTATTTTAATGGAGCCGACAGTTATTCTGGAGGATGTGAATGCACAAGGAAACAAACTGTTAAAGCCTTATGTGACTGCAATACAGGAACTCGCTGCAGAGTTTAATTGTCTGTTGGTGCCAACACATCAAGCATTTATTGACTATTTAAATACGCCAGACTGCCAAGTGCTAACAACAGATGGTGTTCATATGAATACCACTGGGAATATGCTGATGGCACAAACCTGGCTTCAAGCTTTTTTAAATGAAAGGTAAAGGGGGAAAGAGAATGGGATATCAAGCAAGTGAAAATCGCTACGAATCAATGAAATATAATCGCACAGGAAATTCAGGGCTGCTGCTGCCAGCTATCTCTTTAGGGCTTTGGCATAATTTCGGAGGTGTGGATACATATGAAAACGGGAGGGCGATACTTAGAAAGGCATTTGATTTAGGTATTACCCATTTTGATTTGGCAAATAATTACGGACCACCGCCAGGATCAGCAGAAGAAATGTTTGGGAAAATGCTGCAAGCTGATTTCGCTCCATATCGGGATGAAATGGTAATTTCGACGAAGGCGGGCTATCATATGTGGCCAGGTCCATACGGAGATTGGGGCTCTAAGAAATATCTTGTATCGAGCCTTGACCAAAGCTTAAAAAGAATGGGACTTGATTATGTGGATGTTTTTTATTCACATCGTCCAGATCCTAATACCCCTTTAGAAGAGACAATGGCAGCACTTGATCTCGTTGTAAGGCAAGGGAAAGCTTTATATGTCGGAGTCTCCAATTATAGTGCGGAGCAGACAGCAGCTGCTGTTGAAATTTTGAATCGACTAGGTACCCCGCTGTTAATCCATCAGCCTAAATATTCCCTTTTGGAGCGTTGGGTAGAGGATGGCCTCCAGGATGTTTTAGAGCAAAATGGTGTTGGCTCTATTGCGTTTTGCCCATTGGCTCAAGGCTTGCTGACAAGCAAATACGCAAATGGCATTCCAGAAAACTCAAGGGCAAAAAAACCGTCCAGCTTCCTGTCCGAAGCACAGGTGACGCAAGACGTGGTTAATCGCGTTATAAAGCTGAATGAAATTGCAGCAAACCGAGGCCAAAGCCTCGCACAGATGTCGCTTGCTTGGGTGCTGCGAAATGGAAAAGTAACTTCCGCGTTAATTGGTGCAAGCAGAGTGAGCCAGGTGGAAGAAAATGTAGCTGCATTGGCAAATCTTGAGTTTTCTAATGAAGAGCTATCAAGTATTGATAATATTTTGACGGATTCTATATAACACTGTAAAGCATTGCTGTCCAAAAGATGGCAATGTTTGTTTTGTGCTAAGAGTAATACATTGTAATTTATTAAGAACAGGAGAGGGAATTATGAAAGAGAGGCTTTTATTTGTTTGGAAAATCCCATCGTTTCCAATCCTATTTTTAGCCAATTTTATCTTTGGATTATCCATGTCGTTTTTTGCCCCATTCTCCTCCCTTTTTGGAATTGATGAAGTAGGGATGAGCAATATCGGCTTTGGGCTGTTTATGACAATTATGGCAATTGGCGGTGTTGTCATAAGCACGATTATAGCCAAAAAATCAGATATGCAATTAAGTAGAAAGAAAATCCTGATCTTTACAAGCCTTACAGGGATGCTTGGCTATATTGGCTTTGCCTTTGTTCGTGATTATGTGTTGTTAGCCATAATAGCTTTCGTTTTGTTAGGCTCTGCTGCTGCCTCAGTACCACAGCTGTGGGCATATGCAAGGGAGGCGCTTCACCATGCAAATGTTCCTAAAGAGCAAGCACCATTTATTATGAATGTTTTTCGGATGTTCTTTGCCCTTTCCTGGACGGTTGGCCCTGCTGTTGCTGCATGGCTACTTGCGGCAATTGGCTTTAAAGGTTTATTTTTATTTGTGGCAGCAAGCTATGGAATAGGATTAGTCGTCATCCTGTTCTTCTTAAAGGATATTCCGAAGATAGCTCCTGTGAAAAAGGGTGTCTCCACTGGCGTGGCATCCTATGTCCGCAAGCCCCATATATTTGGTAATCTCGCTGCAGCAATGCTATTAGCTGCGGCAACCTCCATTCATATGCTGAATGCACCTCAGTTTGTTACAAAGGTGCTTGGGGGGAGCGAGCTGGATGTTGGGTTAATTTTCAGTGTGCCGCCGATTTTCGAAGTACCGATGATGATTGCAGTCGGAATGCTGGCAACCAAGCTGGATAACGGATTGCTTATAAGAATTGGCTTTGCTATTGCCGCCATTTATTTTTCGTTATTCTTCTTTGTTAATGAACCTTGGCAAATATATCCGCTGCAAATATTAAGTGCGGCACAGGTTTCCATTACTTCAGGAATTGCCATATCCTATTTCCAGGACTTCATTCCACAAGCACAAGGGACAGCAACAACCCTTTATATGAACTCGACCCAAATTGGCAATACTGTTGGCTACTTAATGTTCGGTGTACTAGCAGAAGCAATGAACTATGGCAATGTAATTATTATTTACGCCATTTTTGCAATCATTGCCCTGGTTTGCCTGATTCTTTTCGGAAAAGAAAAACAAAGTGCCAACAAATCGGCATCCTTTGGAATGGATTAGAGTAATTTTTACTTTGTCCCAAACTTAACTTTTTAAGATTAAAGGAAAACTACAGAAGAATCATCTAAAACCATTTACCATATGTAAATGGTTTTTTACAATGTAAATCATAGTAAAACTAAGCAAATATGTATAAAATAAAAGAATCATTCGGAGTTATCCTCAGCAAGGAGGAAAAAAGTTGGAAGCACGAAAAGAAAAAGAAAAGAAGCAGGTAAAAAAACAGCATTTGCTGCTGGCCGCCATGCTGCAGCAAATCTTAAACGTATCACTGATTTTGCTTGCGATCACATTAAGTGTGTTGCTATGTAAAGAAATTATTTATTTTATCGCATATGCAGTCGAGCTTCAGCAGGCAAGCAACAATTATGAGCTGCTTGAAAGAATATTAGTGTTCTTTTTGTATTTTGAATTTATCGCACTAATTGTAAAGTATTTTCAAGAGAGCTATCACTTTCCACTAAGGTATTTCTTGTATATCGGAATTACTGCAATGGTTAGGCTTATCATTGTCTATCACGATAATCCATTGCACACACTTTTATATACTTGTGCTATTCTTGTATTAGTGCTCAGCTATTATATTATTTCAGCAGCATCATCAAGGAAGCATTAGTGTTTAGATATACTTTGAACGTTTTTAAAAGGGGAGAGTGCAAATGAATGATTCACTTCAATCTATTGAATATGAAGTGGCATTACTTGTTCGTTTAATTACAGCAAATAACCCAAAACTCGGGAGTCTGGACAGATCGGAATACTTAATTTTAAGTGAATTGCAAAGTAACGGACCGATTGGAATAAATGAAATTGCGCATCAGCTGCTGCTGAACATTTCAACAGCGAGCAGACAAGTCAGTAATCTTGAAACAAAATCCTATGTAAAAAGATATCCTGATGCTAACAATGGCCGGATTAGCTTAATAGAAATTACAAAAAGTGGGCTAGAAGTGCTTGAACGCGTGCAAAAGGCTCGCTACACAGTATATGGAGAGATATTGAAGAATTGGAAACAGGAAGATATTGAACAATTGGACAAGTTAATGAACCGCCTTAATGCAGATTTTAAGCATTGGGGACAAGGTTGAAAAGAGATTCTAAAGAGTCTCTTTTTTTAGTTTTAAAAATGAAAACATATTGTTTTTTTGTTTATATATTGTATAATACAACTTGTTATATACAATATTTAAAAATTCACAAGGAAAGGGGGAGAGAAGATGAGTCAGCAAATTAATACTTCTGCATCTGAATCAGAAAAGGTTGCAGTGCCTCAGTATTTGATTATCTCGATCTTGACAATCTTCGCAATCGGATCACAATACTTTTCCAATCTTTCCTATATATTAAATCAAGGAGTTATCCAAAATGGTTTGCAGCTTGGCTCCAATTCCTTATTGCTGCCTTCTACCTTGTCTAATCTCGGTTTTGCATTTGGCGTACCACTTGGACCTGTTTTAACAAGAAAACTCGGTTTGCGCAAAAACTATTTGCTTTTCATTAGTGTTTTTCTTATTGGTTCTATTATTGCTGTATTTTCCGAGGATTTGCTGTTTTTGATAATAGCAAAAATTATTCAAGGAATAAGCGCAGGCTTTTTATTTTTGACGATTTTGCCAGCAAGCCTTAAATCGTTTCCAAACAAAATCAGAAATACGTTTTTGCTAATGGTTATTACAGGGCTGTTTGGAGCTAGTGCTTTAGGTGCTTTATTTGGTGCATTGTCCTTAGAGGCAGATGCGTGGCGCTGGTTGTTTATTCTTAATGTCGCAGCTGCTGCTATCTGTTTATTAGTCGGTTTTATCGGATTGCCTAAGCTAGAGCAGCAAGAGGAGCATTTCTCCTTAGATAAAACAGGGATATTTCTGTGGACGGTTATGATGCTAGTGTTAGCCATTCCGTTATGTAATTTAGTTCAAAAGGGCTTCACATCCACATATGTATGGCCGTTCCTAATTGTTGCTGCTATTCTTATGATTTTATTCATTATTGTGGACAGGAAGGCAGAAACACCGTTAGTGCCATTTAAAACACTCAAGGCATCGAAGCCAATATCAGGCACAATTATGGCAGTAGCATCCCATTTAGCATTAGTATTCGCTATTGCTGGAATTAATGGATTCTTACGTAATAATCTTGATTTGCCGTTTATGTATTTATCTCATTTTTATTTTTGGTTCTTCGTCGGTATTGTAGTTACAGCCATCTTGAAAACGGTTCTGTATGATAAGCTTGGCGCTGGTATTTTAGGCATCATCGGGTCAATAGCAGTCATTTACGTAAGCTATCAATGGAGAAGAATCGACTCTGCGGTTACATTGCATGAACTGTATTTTCAAGTAGCTTGTCTTGGAGCTGGTGTGAGTATGGTACTTGTGGGAGGTGCATTAGGAACAGCTCTTGCAGGTGACATTCATCAGGCCTCCATGCGATCTGTTACACTGCACTCGATTCGGAATTTTGTTGGTGCAATTATTTCACCGGTTCTTGCTTGGTTTTTAACGACAGTAAATGCCAGCAATTATGAAAAAATTCGCTGGAGCCTGCAAAGTGACAGCACAGAATTCAAGCAGGAAATGGCAGTTTGGACTAGGCATTTATTGGAGCAAGGAAATTCTGTCGCAAATGCTAAATCGTTGGCATCCTATGAGCTGATTGTTCATGTAAAGAAAGCGGCTATTCTTGGAGCCTACCATAATCTGTTTACGATTTTGCTTGTGTTAGGCATAATCATGCTGCTTGCTTCTATTGGAAAAGTGGCAACAGGTAAAGGGCGTTCACTTGTTCAAAAACAGCCCAAGCCAGTACAAAAACATACAGACACAAAAATAAATAATGCATTATAAAATTAGCTGATCTTAGCATAGGAGAGAAATAAATGAGCAAAGGAAAATTATTAATCATAAACTTTATTGGCCTTGTGGTGGTGTTAGGTCTTATTGCCACAGGTGTCTACATGTACTATCAACATAAAAACTATGTAAAAACAGATGATGCCATCGTATCGGCAGATATTACTGAGGTAGTTGCCCCAGCATCAGGTATTCTTACTGATTGGAAGGGCAGTGCAGGAAAAGATATGAAAGTAAACCAAGCAGTAGGGACAGTAAATGATGGAAAGGCAGCACATGAAATCGACAGTATAGCTGCTGGAACGATCATTAAAAATGAAGTAAAGAGAAACGAACTAGTCCAGTCAGGGCAGGTGCTCGCTCAAACGGCCGATATGGATCATATGTATGTGCTCGCAAATATAAAAGAAACCGAATTGAATGACATTGAAATTGGTGACAATGTGGATATAACAGTCGACGGTGATTCAAATGTAACGTTTGATGGGAAGGTAGAAGACATCAGCTATGCAACAAACTCTGTGTTTTCTGCACTACCATCACAAAACGCAACTGGAAACTACACAAAAGTAACCCAAAAGGTTCAAGTCAAAATATCCATTCAAAATCCAACAAAAAAAGTACTTCTCGGTATGAATGCAGAAGTGAAAATATCAATCTGATAAAAAGGACAATTCCTGATGCAGGAGTTGTCCTTTTCACTTTATTAATATAGTAAAATTAACTTGAGATTGCCTGTAATAGCTTGTTATGATAAAAGAAGAATAAAGAAAGAGAGATATCTTCGTATGAGTATGCGTCTAAGAGACTGGGACCGAAATTTAAAGATTCGGCTTGCAGGAGAATCTGTTGTTAATATTACATTTTGGATGTTTTTCCCGTTTTTATCTATTTATTTTACGGAAGCCTTTGGCAAATCAACTGCTGGAATGCTGCTGATACTTTCACAAGTTTTTTCTTGTGCCGCAAACCTGCTTGGGGGATATTATGCAGATAAATATGGCCGCAAGAAAATGATGGTGCTTTCCGCCTTCGTTCAAGGAGCAGCTTTCACTGTTTTTGCTGTTTCAAGCTCCTCGTGGTTTGATTCACCATTGCTTGGGTTTGTTTGTTTTACTGTTGTGAGTATGTTTGGTGCTGTTTACTGGCCGGCAAGCCAGGCGATGATTGCAGATGTTGTAGGAGAAAAGGATCGCAGCGACGTTTTTGCGGTTTTTTATACTTCCACAAATATTGCCGTTGTAATTGGACCGATTATTGGCGGCATCTTTTTTGCAGAGTACCGTTTCCCGTTGCTGTTAATGGCAGGTGTTTTAAATCTTGTTCTTGGTTTAGTGCTTCAATACATGGTTAAAGAAACAGCTCCTGTTGAAAAGGAAGAGGAGAGCATACAAAACAAGAACTGGTTTTCTGTGCTTGGTAATCAACTGAAGGATTACAGAGTAATTATGAATGACCGGGTTTTTCTCCTGTTCATCATCGCTGGTGTTCTTGTTGGACAAACCTTTATGCAGCTTGACCTGCTGTTCCCTGTCTATATTAACGAAGTGGTGACAAACCAGCCGCTGCTAAGGTTCGGGGACTGGTCTTATGTTGTAGAAAACACACAGGCATTTGGACTTGTGCTCGCAGAAAATGGCTTACTTGTTGCTATCTTTACGATTGTTGTGACAAGGTGGATGAGCAAATACAAGGAACGAAACGTGTTTATCATTTCCTCGTTCACATACGCTGTTTCCGTTTTACTGTTCAGTCAAACCTCATGGATTTGGGGTCTGCTGTTTGCTATGCTTGTGTTCACATTGGCAGAACTCATGACGGCAGGTATACAGCAAGGCTTTATTTCTGAGCTTGCGCCAGCTGACAAAAGAGGGAAATATTTTGCTGCAGCAAGTCTGCGCTACACGTTCTCAAAGGTGCTTGCACCAGTGTCTATACCAATGAGTGTTTGGTTTGGCTATACATGGACCTTCATCATCATCAGCTTGTTAGCTTGTCTAAGCGGCATCCTCTACTACAGGATGTTTCATAAATTTGAAAAGCGCAAAGCATTAGAAACGGCTCCTAAATGGTAATTTAGGAGCCGTTTTTTTTATTCTTCATTTTCCGCCGTAATAATTAGCTTAATATTGTTTTCTTTCGTAAAGTTCTGATACTCCTTAGGTGGTTCAGCACCAGTAATTAAGCAGTCAATGTCATGAAGTGTGCAGTATGTCATAAGAGCATACTTGTCAAACTTATGATGGTCGACAAGCAAGTATACCTCCGCACTTCTTTCCACGACATTCTTCTTAATTTCGCTTTCCAATGGGGACGAATTTGTGACACCATTTGAGATGGAAATACCTGTTGAAGCCATGAAGGCTTTATTAATATTATAGGATTTAATTACATCAGTGCTTTGAATACTTGCAAAAGACTTAGTTTTTCGTTCCAACACACCACCAAAGGTAATGATGTGAAGATTTTCATATGGAAGTGCCTTAATAATAAAATCAAGATTATTTGTAATGATGGAAAGCTGTTTTGTTTTGAGAAACTCTAGCATTTCCAATGTAGTAGTACCTGAATCAATAAAGATAATGTCACCATCTTGAACAAATTCCGCTGCGCTTTTCCCAATCAGCATCTTTTCGTCTTTGTTTCGTATTTGCCGATCATTAAAGGAAACAAGTGTAGCATGATTAACGGCAACACCGCCATACACCTTTTTAAGCTCGCCTTCTTCTACCAGCTCCTGTATATCTCTTCGTATCGTATTTTTAGAAACATTAAATACTTCAACCAATTCATCTAGTGAGACGGTTTCATGCTCAAACACATAGTCTTGAATTTCTTTAATTCGTTTATTTTTCAGCATCATTCTAGCCACCTTTTGTTATTCCGCTATGCCTGATTTTATATTTATTCTGTCAAGCAGTTGCCAAGTTGATAAAAAACCTTTGTCAATCCTGCTGCTGTCGTAATAGTTTCTGATCCTGTGAAAAAGTTATTTCGTTAACTTAGCTAAATTATACCAAAAAATAACCAAGAGTTCACCATGTAAATTAGAAATTTTATTGGTTAATGACGGGCAAGTATAGGGAATATGTATTGTTTAAAAGAAGGGGATAATATATTAATATAAAAAAAGCCAAGCTGTCTGATGAATCTTAACAGCTTGGCTTTCATTTTTCTAATAAGGCAGCTAATTAATTTTCTGCTAGTTTAGCAGAACCGTTAGCCTTTACTGTGCTTTGCTTGCTTAGAAAGTCTTCAGCAGGCTTCGCACGTTTCATAAAGAACGATAGAATTAGTGCTATCACTACAACACCGACAGAGATAAGGAATGCATCATTAATTCCTTCCATCATCGCCTTCATTGCAAGCTGTTCTTTAGCCGCAGCTAATGTTGCCGCATCAGGCTGTGCTGTCGCATTAGACATGTTTTTCATTGCATCTTCTGCTAATTCCTTAGCATGTGTAGTCGTGCGGTTTGACATAATGGTAATCATTAAAGCAGAACCGATGGCGCCAGATACTTGCTGTAATGTATTGTTCATTGCCGTACCATGCGGGTTCAATCGTGCAGGCACTTGGTTCAAACCATTTGTCATTACTGGCATCATAACCATAGACATACCAAACATACGGATGGAATAGATGATAATCAATGTTGTGTAAGATGTATCCATTGTTAATTTGCTAAACATATATGTTGTAATCGCTGTAAGTGTTAACCCAGTAATAGCTAAAACTCTTGCTCCATATTTATCAAATAGTTTACCTGTAATTGGTGACATGATCCCCATGATGATAGCACCAGGCAGAAGCAGTAGTCCAGAATCTAATGGAGAAATTCCTCTAACTGTCTGAATGTACATTGGCATTAACAGCATTGCAGAAAACATTGCGATATTTACTACGATAGAAATTGTTGCTGACAATGCGAAAAGTGGATATTTGAAAATCCTGAATTCAAGCATTGGGTTCGGAATTTTAAGCTGTCTTACAATGAAGAGAATTAAGCTTAGGAAACCGATGATTAATGTTCCGTATACATAAATACTGTCCCAGCCTTTGCTGCCTGCAGTACTGAATCCATACAATAGACCTCCAAAGCCTAAGGTGGAAAGGATAACAGACAGAACATCAATAGAGATTTCTACTTTTTCCTTTTTATCCTTCAATTTAAAGATTGCAAACAGTAATACGATGATTGCAATCGGTGCAATGAAGCGGAAGAGTACGTGCCAATGGAAATGCTCGACAATATAGCCTGAAAGTGTCGGACCAATCGCTGGTGCGAAGATCATAACTAAACCGAAAACTCCCATTGCACTACCGCGTTTTTCAACTGGGAAGCTTGTTAGCAGGAAGTTCATAAGTACTGGCATCATGATTGCTGAACCAGATGCTTGGACCATACGTGCACCCAAAAGAACTGGGAAAGAGTCAGCGAATCCTGCAACAAGTGTCCCGATAGTAAATAAGGACATGGCAGTGATAAACAGTCTTCTAATAGAATACCTTTGAATTAAGAAGGCAGTTGTCGGAATCATAATGCCGTTAACAAGCATATAGCCAGTAACGAGCCATTGACCAACAGATGCTTCAATGTCGAAATCTTTATTAATAGAAGGCAATGCTATATTCAATAAAGTCGAATTTAAGATAGCAACAAAAGCCCCAGCCATAAGAATGGCGATTATGCCATATGGTGGCTTTTTCGTGTTTTGTGTTGCTGTGTTGTTCATGAAATGTTTTCCTCCTTATGAACATCGAGTTCATTTTTTATACAATTGTTATAGGCTTAAATAATAATATACTGGTAGTATAAATTTTGCAATAAAAATGTTTAGGTTTACTAAAAAAATAAATTATCAGTATTTTTCTACCTTTATATAAAATAGGTGAAGGTTTGTTTGATAACGTTTTCTTAGCTAGATTCTTGAATTTTATTGCTATATGGGTTAGTATGTTTTTTGAACTGTTAGTATAATTTCCCTAAGGTGATGAAGATGAATAATCGGAAAAAGCATGTGTTGAATAAAGCCCATGAGCTGTTTATTGAAAAAGGATTCCAAGCAACATCCATTCAAGAAATATTGGATAGCAGCGGGATTTCAAAAGGAACCTTTTACAATTATTTTTCAAGTAAAAATGAACTTCTAATTTCTATTTTTAAAGAAATTTACAGTGAGCTTGGCGAAAAGCGCAAGAACCTAATGGTAGGACAGGATAAGTCGTCATTGGCTATTTTTATCCAGCAAATTGAATTACTGATAAATACAAATAACCAGTATAAGATTATTTCCTTATTCGAAGAAATTTTGTTTACAAACGATCCTGAGCTAAAGCAATTTTTGAATAGGAGACGTATTCAAGAAATTAATTGGCTGTATAATCGTTTGATGGATATTTGTGGTATTGATAAAAAGCCTTATTTGCTTGATTGTGCAGTCATGCTGACAGGAAATCTTCACAATTTGATTTATTTTTATTCATTAGATAAGCAGCGCCATACAGATGTCCATAAGATTGTTCAATATAGTGTGAACAGAATTATAGGAATGGTCGAAGACGTTTCCAAAAAAGGTGACCGCCTGCTGTCTCCAGATTTATTGTTAAAGTGGCTGTCAGACAGTGCGGAAAATGACAGGCATACAGACAGCAAAAATATATCTTGTGTGATCGAGTCGCTTAAGTTGATGATAAAAAACAGTGTGCAAAATGTGGAAGAGCAAAAAAAATACGAGGAATTAGTCGAGTTTGTTGAAGAAGAGCTTGTAGAGCCGGAAAACCGCCGCAAGCACTTAGTACAGATGGCGATTGGCGAACTGAAAGCCTCCATTAGTGACAGTGAGTGCCATAAAGCGATTTGTATATTAGAAGATAAGCTTCAGAAAATGGAATAGCTGTTAGGAGTGGCCTGGAATCCGCATACTGTGATTTTGGGCTTTTTTATTTGCCAAATATCTGGCTTGCTAAAATTCCAGCAAATATGCTGATTAGATTTGACCATTTAGGGGAATTTATACGATATAACAAGAAAGTAGGTATGATTTACGTGGAGTTTTTTCTAGCTATACTTCCTGCTCTGTTTTGGGGCAGCATCGTGTTACTTAATGTAAAAATAGGTGGTGGAGCATACAGCCAAACCTTAGGAACAACAATCGGTGCGCTGTTATTCTCTTTAGTTGTTTATTTAATTGCAAGGCCTGAGCTGTCACCGCTTATCTTAATTATCGGCATATGCTCTGGTATCTTTTGGGCGGTTGGACAAAGCAATCAGTTTAAATCAATTGAATATATCGGTGTCTCAAAGACAATGCCGATTTCAACTGGTCTACAGATTGTGTCCACAACATTGTTTGGTGTGCTTGTATTTCATGAGTGGACTACCGCTACGACAATAATCCTTGGCATTATTGCGATTCTTTGTATTCTCGCAGGAATTGTATTAACAACATACGATCAGAAAAGAAGTGAGGATGAATCAGCAAAGCTGAAAAAAGGAACGGTTACGTTACTGATTTCTACTTTAGGATATCTTGGCTATGTTGTTATCGCAAGACTGTTTTCTGTTGATGGCTGGTCAGCTTTGTTTCCACAGTCAATCGGCATGGTTATTGGTGGCCTGATTATTACATATAAGCACAAGCCCTTTAATTTATATGCAGTAAAAAATATCCTGCCTGGCCTATTCTGGGCAGCAGGTAATATGTTTTTATTCATCTCTCAGCCGAAGGTCGGTGTCGCAATAAGCTACTCGTTATCCCAAACAGGTGTTGTAATTTCCACACTTGGCGGTATCTTTTTGTTGGGAGAAAAGAAAACGAAGCGCCAGCTCATCTTTGTTGCAATTGGGATTATCCTCATTATAGCGGGAGTAATCTGTTTAGGTATCGCCAAAAAATAAAAAGGAGGCAGCATTATGTATACTGATTTGAAAGGTAAAGTGGTTGCAATAACAGGTGCGTCAACTGGATTAGGGCGTGCAATGGCAGTAAGATTCGGTCAAGAGGGAGCGAATGTTGTCATCAATTATTTTTCTGGAGAAGAAGATGCCATGTCCGCTAAAAAAGAAGTAGAAGAAGCAGGCGGACAAAGTATTATTATCCAAGGTGACGTGACGAAAGAGCAGGATGTGATTAATATCGTTGAAACTGCTGTTAAGCACTTCGGTAAATTAGACATCATGATTAATAATGCAGGGATTGAAAATCCAGTTCCTTCCCATGAGATGACGCTAGAAAACTGGGAGAAGGTTATCGGCACTAATCTGACTGGCGCTTTTCTTGGCAGCAGGGAAGCATTAAAGTATTTCGTCGAAAATGATATCAAAGGTAACGTTATCAATATGTCTAGTGTGCATGAAATGATACCATGGCCAACATTTGTTCATTATGCTGCAAGTAAAGGTGGGGTGAAGTTAATGACAGAAACACTTGCCCTTGAATATGCTCCAAAAGGTATACGTGTTAACAATATTGGGCCAGGAGCCATTAATACACCAATTAATGCGGAAAAGTTTGCTGATCCTAAAAAGCGTAAAGATGTGGAAAGTATGATTCCATTAGGTTATATTGGAAAACCTGAACAAATAGCTGCAGTTGCAGCATGGCTTGCATCAGACGAATCGAGCTATGTTACTGGCATTACTTTATTTGCAGATGGAGGAATGACAAAATATCCTTCCTTCCAGGCTGGAAGAGGATAATGCCGTATCCCCAAGTATATATTTAACCTCTCCTGATTGACTCACAATTCTTCTTGTTGGTAGAATAGGATAATATTCAATAGGAAGAAATCGGGTTTATCAAGATATAGGTGGAGATATGATGAATGAAAAACCGGCAGATCCGTATATCGAGAGCTGGCTGTCTTTATCGGGCTTGCAGGCGAGGATTGCCAATGAGTTAGAGCATGTTCTGCAGAATCGACATCAGCTTTCGTTAAGAGAGTTTTATGTGCTACTATTTTTGTCTAAAGCGCCTGAGAAAAAGCTGCGGCTTCAGCAGCTGCAGGAAATGGTGGGCTTGAGTCAGAGTGCATTATCAAGACTTGTGACAAGGCTTGAGGCTAAGAACTGTGGTTTATTGAAAAGGCATATTTGCACAGATGACCGAAGAGGTATTTATACCTCGTTGACAGAATATGGGGAAGAGAAGCTAAAGCTATCAAACGAAACCTTTTCGACGACGCTAGCAGACCTTCTGAAACAGAAAGAAACAAATAATGACCTTCACACCATTTTACAAATGATGTTTGGAAAAGAATAAGAGCTGACGAACTTTATGTCAGCTTTTATTCTTTTTTTATTTCCAAAATTATGTAACTTTTTCAAGGGGAACTTCGCCATATAGTTGATGGTAATGACATGAATGGGGGTTTTTAGGGTGTTGTTAAAGCATAGTAGATTACTGCTTCTTTCTATGTTTTTATTGCTGACCGGCTGTTCCAATCTGCTCGTTGGAGATAAACCACCACCATTCTATATAGTTATAGATGGAATCGAGTATGAAACAAAGCTGGGAAGCTATTGCTGGACAGATAATGGAAATGGGATTTGCTCAGATGTATCGGGAGTGCTGGACCTCCTTGAGAATGAACCACCAATTAGTGTCAAACCTAATGAGACTATCCAATTCAAACTGGAGTTAAAGCCATCCGTAGTAAGGTTAGCTCAAGTTGAACAGAATAATAAGGAAATAGAAGTTCCTATTACAAATAATGAAATAAAGGCACCTGCAGACAAAGGTATTTATTATTATGCTTACAGTTGTTGGTGGATGGACAAAAAGGAAAAAGATACTTCACTTGGTGATGCTTATTATGCCTTTGCCATTGAAGTGGAATAGTAGGGAAGGCTTGATGGTACATTAACTCGGTATTTTGTCTGTAATTTGTCAGAATAACCTATTTCCTATTTATTAAGTTGAATTATTTGACCATACATTGTAGGAATGATAATTTATATGCATGAGCATGCATTTCAAAAAAGAAAGAAGGAATTTTACAATGGACCATTTATTTTCACCATATTCTCACAAGAGCCTCGAGTTAAAGAACAGGGTTGTTATGCCCCCGATGTGTCAATATTCTGTTACGAAAAAGGATGGGATTGCGACAGATTGGCATTATGTTCATTATGTAAGCCGTGCTATCGGTGGTGCCAGCTTAATTATCATTGAAATGACAGATGTAGAACCAGATGGCAGAATAACAGATAATGATTTAGGCTTGTGGTCAGATGAGCAAATTGCGCCACTTGCACGTATTGTAGATGCATGTCATCAGCACGGAGCAAAAGTTGGTATTCAAATCGCCCATGCAGGCCGCAAAGCAGAAGACGCGGAAGTTCCAGTTGCACCATCGGCTATTCCATTTGATGAAAACTCTAAAACACCAAGAGCTTTATCAACAGAGGAAGTTAGCGCGATGGTAGAAAAATTCCGGGCAGCAGTTGAACGAGCTGTTAAGGCAGGCGTAGATACGATTGAGCTTCACGGTGCTCATGGATACTTAATTCATCAATTCCAATCAAAGCTGACAAATAAACGAGAAGACGAATATGGTCAGGATCGTACGAAATTTGGCGTTGAAGTCATTAATGCAGCAAAAAGCGTAATGCCTGAAGACATGCCGCTAATTTTGCGTATTTCTGCAAAGGAATATGTAGAGGGCGGATACGAAGTAGAAGAAAGCATTGAGTTCTCTAAAGCATATGTAGATGCAGGTGTGGATATTTTCCATATTAGCGCAGGAGGAGAAGGGCCAATTGCAGCTGCAGGAAGACCTGGTACACATAACGCATACCAAGTACCGTTTGCGAGAGCGTATAAACAAGCATTTAATATTCCAGTCATCGCAGTCGGAAGACTGGATGATGCAGCACTTGCCAATTCTGTTATTGGCAACGAAGACGCAGATCTTGTTGCAGTTGGAAGAGGCATGCTAAGAAACCCATACTGGGCATTAGAAGCAGCAGCACAACTGAAAAAAGAAACAACAGTTCCACAACAATACGTAACAGGATTTCCTAAGTAATGTAGAAACTCGGACTATTTTATCGTTTGTCGATTAATAGTTCGAGTTTTTTTGTTTTCGGCTTCATTACAATAATAGAAATTCTAGCGGACGCAGCGCAATGAAACGAAGTTATTTAAAATCAATATTCTTTTTGTTTCCAGCTCCACTGTTATTATTCGTGTTTAGATAGTGTTATTTTGTTTTGTCTCAGCATTTTTTATCGTAAGAAAAGGATACACCAAACATATAGAGAATTTATATAACAGCAATACATACATGAAATAAAGGGGAGGAAAAGCTATTGAAAAACGCACTTGTTATTGGTGGTACGAGGTTTTTTGGAGTACATCTTGTGGAGTCATTATTAGAACGTGGCATTGACGTAACAGTAGCAACAAGAGGGAAAATGGCCGATTCCTTTGGCGACAGAGTTAAGCGAATTGCCTTTGACCGCTCAGATTTAGCTAACTTTAAAGAAGCGTTCCAAGACACAAAATGGGATGCCATCTATGATCAAATTTGTTATTCTGCTCAAGATGCCTTGGATGCGATTGAGGTATTCAACGACAAAACGGACAATTATATCTTAACATCCACCTTGTCTGTATATGATTCATCATCCGAGCTTTTGAAAGAAGAAGATTTTAATCCATATATATATCCAATTGAGGTAAAACCAACGAAGGATGTTACATATAAAGAAGGAAAAAGACAGGCAGAAGCTGTATTCTTTCAAAAGGCAGCTTTTAAAACAGCAGCAGTAAGAATACCGATTGTGGTAGGGGTTAATGACTATACGCAAAGGCTTAAGTTTCATACAGACAAAGTCACAAGCGGACAAGAAATATATTTTCCAAATCCTGATGCAGCCATGGGGTTTATTGACGAAAAAGAAGCAGGACAGTTTATTGCTTGGGCGGGTGTTGAAGGAATAGAAGGACCCGTTAATGCATGTGCTGACGGCATCATTGCATTATCAGAACTGCTGGAGCTTATTGAAAAAAGTGCAGGGAAATCAGCACAATTGGCAATAGAGCAGAACGATGAAAATGCATCGCCTTATGGCATTGAGTCGTTTTGGGCAATGAGCAATGACAAAGCAAAAAACTTAGGGTTTCACTTTTCCAATCTCCATGAATGGATGCCAAGCCTAATTGAATATTTAGTGAAAAATCCATCAAAATAGTATTAAAGCTGCTAGTCATTTTATGCGAATGACTAGTTTTTTGCGCGAAGGAAACTTTTTTAACTTGATGCATATTAATAATAGAAAGGGAGTGGTTTATGTGAATCGAGGCAGACGAGTTGACAAGAAAATAATTGCGTATTCTTATATTTGCAAAACACTCGGAATTATTAATGAGGCGGAAGAAAAACAAATTAAGGCAGGACTGCAAAATAAGAAACGTAAGTCAGGGTAAGAGGAAAATTAGATTTTACATGATAATAAGCCAAGCCATTATGCGTATTTTTCCCATAATAGCTTGGCTTCTTTTTATTAGGTCTATTCATCCACATAAGTTACGTCATAACATTTCTAGATAAAACATTATGCTAAGCACTTTCTGGTTCGGATTTTTTTTGCCTTAAGTGCATAATAAATGTAGCGACTCCAATAAGAGCGACACAAGCAAGGCTGACAAAAAAGCCTATTCTGATTCCCTTTTCCATCACTGTCCCGCTGACAGCAGCAACGATAAGGGCAATACCGATAATTGCTTTTGTTTTATCCCAGCCAGACGGCTTCAGTACTTTAAATGAGGAGAAAAGGATAAATGCCCAGTTGTACAACAGCAGAATTCCTGCCGCTGTCGTAATATACTCGAATATTTTTCCTGGCAAAAGCAATGCTGCCAAAACAGAAGCAAACAGGCCAACCGCTCCCAATATTAATGACGGTAGTGGAAGCTTATGGAATTTCTCTAGCTTCTTTTCAAAAATAGCAGGTGCGTCTTTACTCTTTGCTAATGTGACAAGCAAGTTAGTCACCCCAAATAAGGATGCAGTCATTGTTGAAAATCCTGCAATAATGATAGCTCCATTAAATACATGGGGAAAAAAGCTGAGTGGATATCCAGCAAGTGCTGTTACAAAAGGGCTCTCTTTTTCATTAAATTTATCTAATGGAACAAGTAAAACAGCTATAGCTAAAGAAAGACAATAAATAATCAGCAAAATGATAAGCATATTCGTGCCTGCTTTTGGTGCATCTTTTTTATCTTTTAGTTGCATTGCCATTAAGCCGATAACTTCGATTCCTCCATATGCGTAAAATGCATAAATGAGGGAAGTCCAAAATCCTTGAAACCCTTTCGGGAAAAATGCATCAAAGGACTTAGGAGTTTGCATGGGGTGATCACCACCATGTATCCAGCCAAATAATGCTGCTGCTCCTAAAATGATAAACATGATTATCGCTGCGGTTTTAATGACAGCTAAATAATTTTCAACCTTATCAAAACCGTCCGTTCCTAAAAAGACAACAAAGATGGATAAGACAGCATAAATACAAGCAAAGACCCAAAGTGGTACGTTTGGAAACCAAAACTGGGAAAGGAGAGAAAGTGCAGTAAGCTGACTGCCCATAATGAGAATATTGGAACCCCAATAATTCCAACCACAGCTAAAGCCGGCCCATGAACCAAAGGCTTTATTGGCATAGTAGCAAAAGGAACCTTCCTGTGGGTCCTCTGCTGTCATTTTGGCCAATAAATTAAAAACAATATATGTACCGATTGCAGCTATCAAGAAAGATAGTACAATGGCTGGCCCTGTTTCAATGACCCCGAGGCTGGAACCTACAAAGTATCCGGTGCCGATAGTACAGCCAACACCGACTAGTGATAATTCCCACCACTTCATTTTACCTTGTTTTTTTGAACTCTTCTGATTGTTGTTATCTTGGCTGCTCATAGTAACTCCTTCTTTTATAAAAAATGAATTCGTTTTTTTGTCTAAAAATAGTATGCGTAAGTTTTATGTAAATATTTAAAGTGCAGGCTTCCATTAAAATACAGATGCCGGTATGTTATTCCTACCAAGGACTTAGGAAAAATAAGTCCTTTTACATAACTTTAAAGAAAATTCCAGAAAAATTTGCTGGTTTAATAAAATTCAGCTAAAATGAGAACGATAAATAGTAAGTCAGAAAGAGGTTCGTGCATGATAGATCATATCGTCCTTGTCAAATTTAGTGAAACTACAACAGAGGAACAACTGCAGGAAGTAATCAAAAGATTTCGCGCTTTAAGAAATAAAATAATGGGAGTTGTTGACCTGCAGGCGGGGTTGAACTTTGCCCAAAGCAATACAGACTATCAGGTTGTCTTGAAGGTCCGTTTTGAAGACAGAGAGGCACTTTCATTATATGGTCCAAATCCTGAACATCAAGCCGTTGCATCATATATTCGTGAAGTCGGCAGAGTGGACAGTATAGTAGTGGATATTGAAATATAAAAACCCGACAGGTCGTAATGACCTGTTTTTTTTCATGTAAATGCCTTGAATAATTTAATATCAAATTTCAATTGATTGGATGCATAGTGTTTTGATTACAAGCTAACAATAGTATTAATTCACAAATAATTTGTAAATATGTTTGATTTTTTATGGGGGCATTATACAAAACGATAAACTAATTAGATTTTTTCCATTCATTTCAATAATAAAAATAGTCAAACTTACTGTGACAAATATCACTCTGGATAAAAAAATCTTTAAAATTTTGTGCTGTTCACATTTATTTTTAATAAAAAAGTGGTATTATATTAAAGGAGTTAATGAAGGGTTGTTGTTTATTTACTAGTTTTGTATAACTACATACCTTATTATCAATGTATCCAAAAAAAATGCACTAATTATTAGTCTACAAACTATTGTGCAAAAATGCACAATAGTTTTTGGAAGTATTATTCCAAAAATCATTAGGAAAATGCCAATAGCAAAGGAGAATCAGTTATGTCAGAAACAACTACACAAACAAGTGCTGAACTGACAGCTACATCTACTAATAGCCAAGACTTATTGGATCAGCTTTTAAAGCCTGAGGTACAAGAGTCATTGACTACTTTAATCGAACAGCTGCCAAAATTAACAGAAGTCGTTAATACATTGACAAGCTCATATGATCTTGTTCAAGGTCTATCAAAAGATGAGGTTTTCATGAGTGATATGGTCAATGCAACAACTGAAATGCTTGAACCAGTCGTTCATTCAGCAAAAGGCATGGCTTCAGCTGTAATCGAAGCGAAGGATCGTGCAGAGCAAAGCAATGAAACAATCGGTGTATTCGGTTTGCTTAAATTACTAAAAGATCCTCAAGCTCAAAAAATGCTGCGTTTTACACAAAGCTATCTTCAAATCTTGAACGAGCGTGACCAACAAAAATAAGTTCAACAATTGAATAGAACGAAGGACGGAGGATATACCATGTCAAAAAACATAGTTATTTTAGGTGCAGGATACGGCGGGCTTTTAGCTGCTCAAAATGTTCGTAAATATTACACTAAATCACAAGCTAATGTGACGGTTATTAACAAATATCCAACACATCAAATTATTACAGAATTACATCGCCTTGCAGCAGGAAACGTTCATGAAAAAGCTGTAGCAATGCCTCTAGATAAACTTCTTAAAGGTCTTGATGTAGACATTAAGATTGCTACAGTTGAAACTTTCAATGTAGACAACAAAGAAGTTATCCTTGGTGATGGATCTAAGTTGAGCTACGATGCACTTGTTGTTGCATTGGGTAGCGTAACAGCTTACTTCGGAATTCCAGGATTAGAGGAAAACAGCATGGTTCTTAAATCAGCTGAAGATGCAAACAACATCTACAAACATGTTGAAGCTCGCATTAGTGAATATGCTAAAACGAAAAAACCGGAAGATGCTACAATCCTTATCGGTGGCGGCGGTCTAACTGGTGTTGAACTAGTTGGTGAACTAGCTGACATTCTTCCTGCAATGACAAAGAAATACGGCGTAGACTACAAAGAAATCAACTTATCTTTAGTTGAAGCAGGACCAAAAATTCTTCCTGTTCTTCCAGATGATTTGATTGCTAGAGCAACTAAAAGCTTGGAAGCTCGCGGCGTTAAGTTCTTGACTGGACTTGCTGTAACAAATGTAGCAGGCAATGTAATTGACTTGAAAGATGGTCAAAAAATTGTTGCTAATACATTTGTATGGACAGGTGGAGTTCAAGGTAACCCACTAGTTGGCGTTTCTGGTTTAGAAGTAAACCGCGGACGTGCAACAGTGAATGACTTCCTACAATCCACTTCACATCCTGAAGTATTTGTTGCTGGAGACAGCGCAGTATACTTCCCAGCTGATGGAGATGGACGTCCAGCACCTCCAACTGCTCAAATCGCATGGCAAATGGGTGAGTTAATCGGGTACAACCTTTTTGCATACCTTGAAGGTAAAGCATTAGAAGGATTCAGCCCAATCAACTCTGGTACACTTGCAAGCCTTGGTCGTAAAGACGGTGTTGCAATTGTTGGCGGAAGCTCAACTCCGCTTAAAGGCATGCCTGCATCTATGATGAAAGAAGCATCTAACATCCGCTATCTTTCACATATTAAAGGCTTGTTCAGCTTAGCATACTAATAATTTTCCTAAAGGAAGGAATGCTGTTTTTAGCATTCCTTCCTTTTTTATTTTTTGTTTTTTAGAAAACATGAAATAACGAGAAAAACCGCAAAAAACAAAGAGCTGATTAGATGAGGACGAGTAATTTGCCTTGCATGCGTTCATTTGCGCTTTTTTGTTCCTTTATGGTCTTTTTCCTTCATTTACTTTTTATCTGAATGGGAGTAATATCTTCAAGTAAATAATATTTCGTAAATCGCTTAATCCATTTTTTTGGAGCGGGGGACCCAATTTTTTTGTGCTATTTCATAGGCACTTGGGGTGAATCCTATTGCAGGAGGGGCAACTCTCAGATGTCCCAACCCGACAGCTAACTCCGTAAGCGTTTAGAGAGAGGAATAATCTGATGTTCGATTTTTTTACAATCGACCACGGGGTATCCTCGTGGTTTTTTTGTGTGCAAAAATTGGATAATCATCTAACAAGGAAAGACATTTTAGCGGAAAGCTGGAGGATAACATGAGCGGTTCAATTTTAAAACGAATTTTAATTGGGAAGCCACTAAAAACAAGTGCACTTGGGGATCAAAAGTTAAATAAGCTTAAAGCATTGGCGATTCTTTCTTCTGATGCACTTTCATCTGTTGCATACGGAACAGAACAAATTTTGCTCGTATTAGCAGGTATCGGAATTCTTGCATACTGGTATTCTATTCCGATTGCAATTGGCGTACTTGTGCTTCTTGTTGCACTAATCCTGTCATATAGACAAATCATTTATGCTTATCCGCGTGGCGGCGGGGCATATATTGTTTCGAAGAAAAACCTAGGAGAAAATGCTGGTTTGATTGCAGGGGGCTCTTTGCTTGTCGATTATATTTTGACTGTAGCAGTAAGTGTTTCAGCAGGAACAGATGCTATAACATCGGCTTTTCCTGTCTTGCATGAACATAATGTAATCATTGCCTGTTTGTTTGTTGTCTTAATTACCATATTGAATTTAAGAGGTGTTACTGAATCTGCTTCTATACTTGCATATCCTGTTTACCTATTTGTTATAGCATTGGCAGTGCTTATAGGCACTGGGCTGTGGAAGATTGCAACAGGAGATGTTGGAAGCGTTGAGCATACACCGATTGGCACTGCTGTCCCTGGACTTAGCATCTTTCTGTTATTAAAGGCATTTTCATCTGGGTGCTCTGCGCTAACAGGTGTTGAGGCTATCTCTAATGCTGTTCCGAACTTTAAAGAGCCATCAGCAAAAAATGCTGTCAGAACATTAACGATGATGGGAATTATACTGGGTGTGCTGTTTACAGGGATTACCTTATTGGCTTATTGGTATGGAATATCTCCTAAAGCAGATGAAACAGTCGTATCCCAAATTGCGTCAGAAGTATTCGGGCGCTCAGGAGTATATTATTTTATCCAAGTAACAACAGCACTTATTTTAATATTAGCTGCAAACACTGGATTTGCTGCGTTTCCGCTGTTGGCTGTTAACCTTGCTGTTGATAAGTATATGCCAAGAATATTCACCATTCGCGGTGATCGATTGGGCTACTCAAATGGTATCGTCACACTCGGTGCAGCATCAATCCTGTTAATCTTCCTGTTTAAGGGAAATACGGAAATGTTGATTCCGTTATATGCAGTTGGTGTATTCATTCCATTTACCTTATCGCAAAGCGGAATGATTAAAAAATGGTTTACAGAAAGACCGAAAAACTGGAAATGGAAAATGAGCATAAATCTTGCCGGTGCGATTATCACATTGACTGTGCTGCTTATCCTATTTACAACTAAGTTTTCGCAAGTTTGGTCTGTGTTAATCTTCCTGCCGATTATTGTATTTATCTTCCATCGTATTAAAGGACATTACGAGGATGTTGCTAAACAGCTGCGTATGGATGAAAATCATAAGGCGGAAAAACCGGAAGGCAATATCGTTATTCTGCCTGTGGCAGGTATCACAAAGGTTGTTGATAATTCCTTAGCCTATGCTGAAAGTATCGGGCAAACGATTATTGCCGTTTACGTTGCATTTGACAGAGAAAGTGAAAAGCGGATGGAGGAAAAATGGCAAGCATATCGTCCAGATATCCGTCTCGTGACTATTCATTCACAGTATCGCAGTTTAGTAAGACCGCTAAGAAGATTCATAGATGTGATTGAAGAAAAAGGAGCGGAAAACCATAACAGTGTAACAGTCATTATTCCTCAATTCATTACGAAAAAAAGCTGGCATAATATCCTGCATAATCAATCAAGCCTGCTTCTGAAAGCGCATCTGCTTTATAGAAGAAACGTAATTGTTACAACAGTACCTTTCCGTTTTGAAAAGTAATAGCCAGTTAGAATGATTAATATCATGTTAGACTTAAGAAGAGGGCGTCCATAATGGAAGCCCTCTTTTTTATTTATCCGTAAAGGATACCGCCGTCAATAAGGACCGATTGCCCTGTCATATAATCGGAATCCTTTGAGGCAAGAAAGGACACGAAATTAGCTACATCCTCTGGTTCTTGGGTGCGTCCTAATGCAATGCTTTTAGAGAATTGTTCAAATGCCTGTCCTTTTTCCAGATTCATATATTCGACCATACCAGCGTCAATTCTGTCCCACATACTTGTGCCAACAATACCTGGACAATAGGAATTGACGGTAATTTTGGCTGAAGCAAGCTCCTCAGCAGCAGCCTGTGTCCATGCTTTAACAGCAAACTTTGTTGCAGAATAAGCACCTAACAAGGAATAGGCTCTATGTCCAGCAATACTGCAGGCATTGATGATTTTTCCGCCTGTTCCTTGTTTTTTCATTTGTGCAGCAGCAGCTTGGATACCGTATAATGTACCAAATACATTCACTTCAAAGATTTTTTGTACATCTTCTTCTGAAATATTTAAGATGGAATCAACTTGATCGATTCCTGCATTATTAATGAAAACATCAAGCTGTCCATACTGCTGAACAGTTTGTTCGACTAGACTTTCTATCTCTTTTTTTGAGCTGACATTTGCCTGTACTGCCATGCTTTCAATGCCTTTTTCCATTAATTCAATGCTGGTTCTGTTCGCACTTTCTTCATTAACGTCACTAATAACAATGGTAAATCCATCTTTGCCAAGCCTTTCTGCGATGGCTTTCCCGATACCCTGTCCAGAACCAGTTATGACTGCAACTTTTTTATCCATATTCATTCTCCTTTTCTATCATTAATTACAATTCTAATTCCCTTAATAAGAGAATTTAAAACGAATGGAATGAATTTTGCGATAAATTGTTGGTTTATAGATTTCCTGGGAAATTTGTCGATAGGAAAAAAATGCTGTTTTCATGTATAATAAAAGAGAAAAAAGTGAAAAGGGGATAGATAGAATGAGCTTGGAAACAATAATTAAAGGTAGAAGAACAATCAAAAAGTTTAAAACAACGGCTGTAAGTACAGATACAATTAAAGAACTTCTCCAAGTATCCGCATTTGCTCCGAACCATAAGATGACAGAGCCTTGGGAAATTCTGTTTATTGGGGAAGAAACAAGAGCGAAGTTTAATCATAAAATTAATTTCGGTGATGCACCAATCTTATTTGCTGTCCTTTCTCACAAAGGAAGAAACACCTTAGAAAGGGAAGAAAACGCAGCTGCTGTTTCTTGTTTCATCCAAAATTTCCTTCTACTATCATGTGAAAAAGGATTAGGAACATTTTGGAGTTCTGTAGGCGCTTCTGAGAATGGAAGAAACATTCTAGGTGTATCAGATGACTATGATGTAGTTGGTGTGATTGCAGTTGGGTATCCTGATGAAACAAAGGATGCAAAGGAAAGGCAATCAATTGAATTAAAAGTAAAGCATTTAAATTAATATACTAAGTATGAAAAGAACTTGATTTTATAAATCAGGTTTTTTTTATGCATATTCTAGCCAAGCTCCCGCCTAACTCTAGTAAATGCTATGAGGTTTGCTGTCTCTTCCTCTGTCAGTGGCTTGCCATCAACAGTCAGAACAATACTATCCATTTTAGAAATGGTAGCCAGCTCTAATACAGTAGTCTGATTTTTACGAGCAAGAATTACATCAATAGAGACATCAAATAAATCAGCTATTTGGATGAGCGCTCTTAAAGAAGGTTCACGATATCCTGATTCATAACCAGCATAGGTGCTTTTGGCTATTCCTAAAAGCTCCGCTGTTTCAGCTTGAGACCAATTTTTGTTTTTTCTAAGCTCGCTTAATATTTGCAGCAACGAATGTTCCCCCTTTTACTCTATATTTGGAAGTATAGCATGTCTAAATTCTTTTTAAAAGAAAAAATACGCGATTAGAATACAAATATTGCTTTATTGCTAGTGGTGGTACTATAATACAAATAAAAGAATACGCGTAACGCATACGTGAAAAGGATTCGTAACTAGGAGGAGCTATCATGAAAAAAATATTGCTGCTAGCTACAGGCGGTACCATTGCTTCTATAGAGGGAAATGAAGGTTTAGTTCCTGGAATGACTGCAGAGGAGTTATTAGTGCATTTTGAGGGAGATTCTCAATCAGTTGATGTAACATGTGAAATCCTCATGAACAGAGACAGTACAAATATGCAGCCTGAGCATTGGAAAGTGATTGCAGAAGCAATCAGCGAAAATTATGACTTATATGACGGATTTGTTATCACACATGGCACAGATACAATGGGGTATACTTCTGCTGCTTTATCATACATGCTTCAAGGATTAGAAAAGCCTGTTGTTATAACAGGATCTCAAGTTCCGATTAGCTTTAAGCAAACTGACGCAAAGAAAAATGTTGCAGACAGCATTCATTTTGCTACAGAAGATATAGGCGGAGTTTTCGTTGTGTTTGATGGCAGGGTTATCATCGGTACACGTGCAGTGAAGATGAGGACAAAAAGCTATGATGCATTTGAAAGTATCAACCACCCGTATGTCGCATCTATCCAAAATAAAAAAATTGAGTATTACTGGAAACCAAAAAAATCCTCAGAGCCTTTCAAAAAGGATACTAGCTTGTGTTCTGATGTGTTTCTGCTGAAATTGCATCCTGGTACAAAGCCTGAGATCTTTGACTATTTAAAGAATAATTATAAAGGCATTGTAATTGAGAGCTTCGGGAATGGGGGCTTGCCATTTGAAGATAGAAACCTGCTCCCGAAATTAGCGGAAATGGTAGAAGCAGGTGTTGCTGTCGTTATCTCTACACAGTGTTTGGAAGAGGGTCAAGACTTGTATTTATATGAAGTAGGACGAAAAGTTGCCCAATATAATGTTATCTTATCGGCAGATATGAACACAGAAGCAATCATAGCAAAGTTGATGTGGGTATTAGGTAAGGCGGATAACGTGGAAGCAGCAAAACAATGGATGGAGAAGCCAATCGCATGGGATCTTTCAGTGGACTGGGAAAAATAAAAATAATCAGCTTTGAAAAGACGTTAAGCTATCTTTGGCTTCATATCGGAGTATTGCTGATGGCCGTTAATATTCATTACTTTATGGCGCCAAACCAATTTGCTTCTGGAGGACTTGGGGGACTGAGCGTTGTTTTGCAATCCTATTTTCCTACTATTCCGTTAGGTGGGCTAATGGGCTTGCTTAATATATTGTTTTTCCTCTTAGGTTTTGCCTTTTTAGGGTTTCAGTTTGGTCTTAAAACAATTTATGCAAGCTTTTTACTGACGTTTTTTGTATGGATGCTTGGGAGGGTTAATCCTGTTTATGTTCCGTTAAGTCATGACCTCTTTATACAGCTAGTAGTTGGTACATTAATCGCAGGATTAGGACTCGTTCTTGTTTTAAAGCAAAATGCTTCTACTGGTGGTATGGACTTGATTGCAATGATCATTAATAAGTATTTTGCGATTGAAATAGGGAAGGCAGTATTGATGGCAGATTGTCTCATATCTCTTGCTGCAATATTTGCTTTCGGTATGGAAAAGGGCTTGTATGCATGCTTTGGTGTTTTTCTAAGAGGGGTCGTCGTGGATTACTTCCGTGATCAACTGCAAATGACAAAAGAGGTTGTCATAATAAGTGAAAAATGCGAGCACATTAAGCATTACATTATTGAACAACTCCATAAAAGTGCAACACTGCATTCTGCGATAGGCGCATTTTCTAATGACGAAAAAGAAGTTATAACGATTGTATTAAAAAGACAAGATTATATAAAATTAAAAAAGTTTATCTATAAAATTGATAAAAATGCATTCATAACCGTACATAATATGAATGAAGTGGTGGGCAATAATTTTAATAATGTAGTTTAAACCAGGTAAAACAGGGTATGTATTTATGCCCTGTTTTTTTGTGTTTTTTAATATTTAAAGGATTATTCTCTGTGTATTATAGTCAAATAATAGTTTAGGTTATCTTGATGAAAGGTTTATACTCTTGATTGTCTAGTATAAAAAGCATTAATATATTATTATAAAACGTGACTATAGTATTATATACGAATAGTTGTATAACGAATAATATAGGTACTATACAGTGAGAAAATGAGAACTAATTACATACTAAAATATATAATAGGTATATAGAATCATATTTTGATATGATTTTAGTAAAAAGGAGGTCGTAGGAATGAAAAAAGTCATTGTTCCTGGAGTATTTTTCGCAGCGTTATCAGCACCTGTTCTTATTCAAGAAGCTCAGGCAGCTTCTAATGCTGCTGTTGTGAAATATGTCAATGTTGAAAGTAACTCCTCTCTTAATGTGAGAAAAAGCGCATCATCAAAAGCTGGAGTTGTCACCACCTTAAAAAAAGGAAAAGAAGTGACTGTTTTGTCTGAAAGCAACGGCTGGGCAAAGATAACAGTCGATGGAAAAACTGGTTATGTCAGCTCAGATTATCTTACAGAAAAAACAAGTACATACGTTAAATATGTTTCTATTGATAGCAATTCAACCCTAAATGTGAGAACATCTCCAAATACTTCCTCTTCAGTTGTTACAAAGATAGCTGCGAACACAAAAGTAGAGGTATTATCTGATTCAAACGGCTGGTCTAAAATAAAGGTGAACGGAAAACAAGGATATGTAGCTTCTAAATATTTATCTGATACCGTGTCAACAGTGAAGGAAAGCACGCCAAAGGCAGACGCTACACCAAAGGTGAGCACGAAAGAAACAAAAACAGAGACAATGTATGTCAATGTTGACCAAGGATCAAGCCTTAATATGCGTAATAAACCATCAAACAGCGGCTCTGTTATCGTGAAGCTTGCAAAAGGTGTTGAGGTAACAGCATACAGTGATTCAAATGGCTGGACGAAGGTAAAGGTATATGGAAAAGAAGGCTATGTAGCGACAAAATACTTATCAAAAACAAAATCCGCCACTTCTGTTACAGATAAAACAAACACGAACAGCAGTTCAGGCACTGTGGCGAAAACAACAACCAAATATGTAAATGTTGATAAAAACTCAACATTGAATATGAGGTCTAGTGCAAGCACAAGCGGCAGTGTTGTCACAAAGCTGTCAAGCGGAACAAAGGTAACGGTAACATCTGAATCCAAAGGCTGGGCAAAAATTACAGTAAGCGGTAAAACAGGCTATGTAAGTACAAGCTATTTAACAACAACTGCTCCAAACACACAAAGCGGCAGTACTGATGCACCGAAGGACCCGGTAAAAGAAACACCAACAGTAACGAAATATGTAAATGTGGATAAAAACTCAACATTGAATATGAGAGCAAGTGCAAGCACAAGCGGCAGTGTTGTCACAAAGCTTTCTAGAGGTACTGCAGTTACTGTGATTTCTGAATCCAATGGCTGGACAAAAATTACGGCAAGCGGTAAAACAGGCTATGTGAGCAGCAGTTATTTAACTTCTAGCAGCTTGGATGACAGCAAAAATACTGATTCTAATGAAAATGCGAATCCAGGTGAAGACACTGCTGGCAGCACAGAGGGAACACTGAAATATGTAAATGTAGATCAAGGCTCAAGCTTGAATATGCGCAAATCACCATCTTCTTCAGCTGGAATTGTTGCAAAATTGGCAGCTGGAACAGCGGTAACTGTTTATTCAGAAGAAAATGGCTGGGCGAAGGTTACTGCGAATGGGCAGGACGGCTATGTCAGCAGTGCTTATTTGACTACTAAACAAGCAGAAACGCCAGGTGTCAGCAAAGGGGAAACAGTTAAAACATATGTCAATTACGATATGACATTAGATGAAATGGCTTCTATTCAAATGGGTGCAAACCCACAAACAGACAAGGCTTATGATGTTTATATAAGAGAGGATGCAGTAGCATTTAAATCTTCCGACAAAACAAAAGGAACAATAATAGGCAGTGGGTGGAGATTAAGAGGCGGTGCAGGTACTGAATACAGTGTCGTTAATTCTGTTCAAAATGGTCAGGTGCTGACGATAACTTCAAAAGTGAAGGGCTCTGACGGCTACTACTGGTATAAAGTAAATAGCACACAATCTTGGGTTAATGCAAGCAAGGAAGATACCACTTACTATTTAAATCCGGATAATTTTATAAACACTACTGTACAGTCTATGCAGTTTTTAAAGCTGTCAGCAAAAGCAGATATTAATGATAGCGAAGTAAATGAACGCATATTAGCAGGTAAAGGCATACTTTCTGGTAAAGCTTCATCCTTTATTACGGCAGCAAATGCGTATGGCATTAATGAGGTTTATTTGATTTCCCATGCATTACTTGAAACTGGTAATGGCACATCAACGTTAGCGAAAGGTGTAACTGTAAATGGCAAAACAGTCTATAATATGTATGGAATTGGGGCATATGATGGCAGTGCTATTTCCAGTGGAGCACAGTACGCCTATAATGCAGGCTGGTTTACTCCAGAAGCTGCAATCATTGGCGGTGCAAAGTTTATTGCACAAGGTTATATTAACGCTGGACAAGATACCCTTTATAAAATGAGATGGAATCCAGGGGCTGCAGAAAGCACAGGTAAAGCAACGCATCAATATGCGACAGATATCGGCTGGGCGTCCAAACAGGTGACTCAAATTTATAATCTGTACAGCCTATTAGACTCTTATATACTTAAACTAGAAATTCCTAAATATAAATAAAAAAATGCTGATCCATGCGGATCAGCGTTTTTTTTTATTTACTGGAGATAAATTCGTCAAGGGCGTAATCGGCCATTTGTATGTCAGGTTCATTGTCTAAAGCGAGTTTGGCAAGCTGTTGACCGAGAAAAGGACCCATTGTTAAACCAGAGGCGCCAAGGCCGTTTGCGAAAATAATGTTTTTATGTCCTGGTAATCTTCCGAATATAGGAAGGAAATCTGCAGTGAATGGTCGAAAGCCGACTTTTGCTTCAAGAAATGTGCTGTTATGCAAACCTGGGGCGAATTTGAGTGCTTTATCCATAATTTCTTTCATGCCAGCCATTGTCAGTCTATAGTCAAGCTCTTCATCATTTTCATGGGTAGCTCCAATTACAATTCTATTTCCGGTTAAAGAAAGAATGTATTGGTCATGTGGCGGCATGACAACTGGCCATTGGTCACTGTTTGTGCCTGGCATTTGCAGATGAATAATCTGTCCTTTTTGAAAGCTTAGATCAATAGTCATCTGAAGTGGACGAAGCAATTCGTTCGCCCAGACACCAGCAGTAATAATGACCTCATCTGCATGGATTTTTTGGTGCTTTGTTTCAACGCCGATAACAGAGCTGTTCTCAAGCAGTAGACTGCAATCTTCTTGGAGAACTACTGCACCAAGCTTTTTGGCAGCAGAAAGGAGCGAATTTCGCAAAGCCCAGCCATCTACCCTAGCAGCACCGCTAACGTGAACAGATTGGTATCCATCTGCAAGTGGTGGAAACAAGGTCTTTGAATCATGCTCTGAAAGAATGGTGACATCCCCAATCTCAGGTGCCTCATCCTTGCGCTTCAAAGTTCTTTTTACCATAGCTTCTAACTTCTCTGGATTATCATGAGGATTTATCGCGCCGACTTTATCATAGCCTGTGTCAATTTCCCCTAAGTCCTTAAGCTCTGTAATCAAGCTTGGATAATGTTTTGCACCTTCCATTGCAAGCTTGTACCAGCGCTTGTTTCTGCGTTGAGAAGTCCACGGACATATAATACCTGCAGCAGCTTTAGTAGCTTGACCAAGATCCTCTCTATCTACAATCGTGACACGAGCTCCGTTTTTTGCAAGCTCAAAACCGATAGACGCACCAATTATACCAGCGCCTATAATACTTATGTTCTTCATGATTTTCCCTGCCCTTTATACTAATTAAGATGCCTATTAACAGCTGTGTGTATTACAATTATGTGACATAATCCTATATAGCTTGCATACTGTCTATTAAAAAGCTTACTCTTATTGTATGCTTTTGCTAGGATTGAATTCAATCAAGGATAAATTGCAAATGACAAGAAATTAGAGAATATGTCAAAATTTCATCAATATTGCTAGTTTAGAATAAAATTGAAACATAACTGTAACATTCCTATTACTTAAATGACAAAATGTGATGCTATACTACTAATTGTTGACGAAAGTTAACAAGTTTCGTCGAAGGCCAAAACATTGGCTGATAACAATTCATGTATTCTGGTATAATGTTGGGGAAATCCCCAAAACTAACTACATAAATTAATAGACATATAAATAGAACGTACATTAGAAAATTGCAGGGGGAAAATGAAATGTTAAAAAAGAAATTAGTTATTTTAAACACAACACTATTGCTTGGACTTGGCAGCTTTAGCATCCCAGCAATCAATGCAAATGCTGAAACGTCTGCTTCTATTTCAAGCCAGCGTACTGATATACAAGATAAAATTTCAGATGCTGAATATAAAATAATTGAAGCTCAAGAAAAACTTGCTGACCTAAACACACAAATCAACCGTGTTGATAAAGCAGTAGAAGAAAATAAAAAGCAAATTAAACAAACAGAAGAAGACATCAAAACTACTAAAGAAGAAATTGCTTCTTTGAAAAAAGAAATTAAAGATTTGCAAGATAGAATTGAACAACGTAATGAAATTTTAAAAGAACGTGCACGCACATTCCAAGAGAATGGTGGAAGCGTTGATTATATTGATGTATTACTAGGAGCTGCAAGCTTTAAGGAGTTTGTTGACCGTGTAGGAGCTGTTGCTACAATCATGGAAGCGGACAAGGATTTGATTGAAAGCAACGAAGCAGATAAAAAAGACTTAGAGACTAAGCAAACTTCAGTAGAAGACAATCTTTCTAGCTTAACAGACATGCAATTGGATTTGAAAGAAATGCAAAAGCAAAATCTTGACAAACAAGCTGAAAATGAAAAAGCAAAAACAGACTTAGTAGAAAAACAACAAGAGAATGAAGCAGCAAAAGCAAAGCTTGAAAAAGAAGACAGTTCACTAGCTGCTAAAGAAGAAGAAATTAAGAAACAGATTAAAGAGAAAAAAGAAGAAGATTTAAACAACTTGATCAGCACAACTACTCAAGCAACTTCTAACTCAAACTCTGAATCTGCTTCTTCGAATGATTCTAGTAAAAAATCAAGCTCAAGCTCAAGTTCTAGCTCAAGTTCATCTGTAAAGAAAAGCACTTCTGCTGTTAAATCGAGCAGCTCAAGTGAACAAAAAGCTACAGGTGGAAAATCTGCTGCAATCACAGCTGGTTATAAATATATCGGGAATTCAACATATAAATTCGGAGGCGGAAGAACTGCTTCTGATGTAGCAAACGGATTGTTTGACTGCTCTGGTTTCGTAAGCTGGGCTTATTCTCAAGCTGGATACAGCATTCCAGCAAGTACAGATGGATTGAAAAATTACGGTAAACAAGTTTCCTTCAGCAATATTCAACCTGGAGATCTAGTATTCTTTGATACTTACAAAAAAGACGGTCATGTTGGAATTTACGTTGGTGGCGGAAAATTCATCGGTTCTCAAAGCTCAACAGGTGTTGCTGTTGTATCAATGACAAGCGGCTACTGGAAAGGTGTATTTAACGGAAGAGTAGTTCGTCTGTAATAGGAATGGCATGTTAAAAGCATTATTCAAGTGAGAAGTGTCACTTGGGTAATGCTTTTTATTCTTATTATATTTATACCCAAAATAAAAAAAGATATACATGCTGTTTAAATTTTTTTTATTCTGGAAATGATGATAGAAGACCTGTTCCAACATAAATTAACGGTAAGATTACTGAAAACTATTGATTTATTGTCTCAAATAGTTTAAAATCAATAATCGTAATCGTTCTGATTTGAAAATAATTATATATTGATAAAAATCATAAATTCATTGTTTTCTATAAATCGTAATCAATACGAAATAAAGGGATAAATGAAAGCTAGATTTAGAGAAGGAGCAGATATTAATGAAGAAGCGATATAGTTTGCTGTTAGTTTCTATGATTGTCCTTATTTTAGCGGCATGCAGCAATGAGACGAGTGAAAAAGAAAAAGAAGATGATGGCAAGCTGAAGATTATGACTACTTTTTACCCAATGTATGAGTTCACAAAGAACATTGCTGGTGATAAGGCTGATGTGGAGCTTTTAATACCATCAACTATTGAACCACATGATTGGGAGCCAACACCTAAGGATATCGGCAATATTCAAAAAGCAGATTTATTTGTTTACAACAGTGATGATATGGAAACATGGGTTTCTGATATAACGGCAAGCATTGACAGTAGCGATGTTTCTGTATTGGAGGCAAGTAAAGGTATTAAGCTAATAGAAGAAGACGAAGAAGCGGAAGAGTCAGAAGAAGAGCATGAACATGAACATGAGCACGAGCACAGCCATCAAGCAGATCCTCATGTTTGGTTAAGTCCAGTGCTAGCACAGCAGGAAGTGCAAACAATCACAGATGCACTTGTAAAGGTAGACCCAGACAATAAAGCATATTATGAAACAGAGAGCAGCAAGTATATTGAAAAATTAAAAGCACTTGATGAAGAATATAAAACAGAGCTAAAAGGAATTACATCCAATGAATTTATTACACAGCATACAGCATTTTCTTATTTAGCAAAGGAATATGGGCTTGTGCAAGTGCCGATAGCAGGTATATCACCTGATGAAGAGCCAAGTGCCGCTAAATTGGCAGAGCTGAAAAAGTTCGCGGAAGAACATAAAATTAATGTGATTTATTTTGAAGAGCTTACCTCAAGTAAAGTGGCTGAAACACTCGCAAATGAGCTTGGTGCAGACACAGAGGTATTAAATGCATTAGAAGGCCTAAGTGATGAACAGCAAAAAGCTGGTGAAGATTATATTACAGTTATGGAAGAAAATTTGAAACAGCTTAAAAAATCCTTTTTTGAATAAGGATATGCTATAATCATAAAAGCGTATGTGAAGGATTTGCTCACATACGCTTTCTATGTGGAGTAAGCGAGAGTTCTTATATATAGATACTTAAAAATGAAAGGGGAGAGTAGTAAATGATACTTGCGTCTATAAGAAATTTGACATTCGGATATGAGCATTTGCCTTCATTAGAGGATGTTTCCTTCGATTTGGAAAGTGGCGAGTTTGTCGGAATAACAGGTCCGAACGGTGCAAGCAAATCGACGCTTCTTAAGCTGATACTTGGTTTGTTAAAACCTTGGTCCGGAAACGTAGTGTTAAGCAAGCAGAACAGCCAAGGAAGGAAGATGACAGTCGGTTATGTTCCGCAACAAATTTCGTCCTTTAATGTTGGTTTCCCAAGCACTGTATTAGAGCTTGTGCGTTCAGGCAGATATCAAAAGAAGAAATGGTATAAGCGGTTGGAAGAGCATGATCATAAAGCTGTCCAAGTCGCATTAGAAATGGTTGGAATGTGGGAATTCCGTAAGAAAAAAGTAGGGGATTTATCTGGTGGGCAAAAGCAAAAAATTATTATTGCCAGAGTTCTCGCATCAGAGCCGGATTTGTTGGTTATGGATGAGCCGACAACAGGCATGGATGCGGAAAGCCGCAAGGGTTTTTATGAGTTTATGAGGCATCAAGTTAATTCCCATAACAGAACGGTTGTCATGGTAACACATGACCAAGATGAAGTAGAAAGCTATTTAGACAAAATTATTCATATAGAGAAGGGAGAGAAGGGTGGATGGAGATGTTTGACCTTGAATTCATGCAAAGAGCATTTTGGGCAGGCGGATTAATTGCCATCATTGCACCGATAATTGGTGTATTCCTTGTTTTGCGCAGACAAGCCCTAATGGCAGATACTCTGTCCCATATCTCCTTGGCTGGTGTCGCTATCGGTTATTTCTTCCATACTAACTTAACATTTTCGAGTATGCTTGTTGTTATGATTGGGGCACTTGGAATTGAATATATGCGCCGTGCCTATCATTCCTATTCAGAGGTTTCCATTGCTATTTTAATGGCGGCAGGATTATCTTTTGCGCTATTTTTAATGAGTGTTTCAAGCGGTGGAATGTCAACAAGTATGGATCAATATTTGTTCGGAAGCATCATTACAATTAGCCAGCAGCAAGTGATTGTTTTGGCTGTAGTTACTGTCATTATATTGTTATTCTTCCTTATCTTTAAAAGATCTATGTATTTAATGACATTTGATCAGGATACAGCGACAGCGAGTGGTGTGAATACGAATCTGTTATCCATAGCATTCAGCCTTTTGACAGGTATCGCTATATCAGTAATTATTCCCACAATCGGTGTATTATTAGTTTCCGCATTATTGGTTCTCCCAGCTGCATTTGCGATTAAGCTTGCAAAGGGATTCAAGATGGTCTTTATTGTTGCCATTTTGATCGCTGTTTTCAGTATCTTTACAGGACTGTTTTCTTCTTACCAATTAGGAACACCGCCGGGTGCGACAATCACATTGCTGCTTGTTATCCTATTGGCAATCGGATTCCTTATTCAGAAGATTACACTGCACTTCATGAGATACCATAAACAAAAAGAATATCGTAGAAACCTTGGCTGATAAGAAAAGGAGCTTTCTGTACAGAAAGCTCCTTTTCCTATGCTTAATATCCTTTATGATAATCTACTAGGTTAATATCTAATTTTTGTCCTTCTATAAACTTTTTGAAATTTGGTAGGAAGATTTCCTCCACTACTCGTTTGTCATAATGCTCTGTTGATCCAGAAGTATGTGGTGTTATGATACAATTGTCCATTTCCCATAAAGGGCTCGATTCGTCCAACGGCTCCTTTTCAAATACATCCAAGCCAGCACCTAATATTTCTCCTGCAGAAAGGGCAGCTACTAGATCAGATTCTTTAATGATTTCGCCTCTTCCAATATTAATTAGGAAGGCACTATCTTTCATTTTCTGGAATTGCTCGCGCTTAAATAGCTGATTAGTTTCCTCTGTAAGGGGAAGGGTGATAACAACATAGTCACATTCAGGAAGAATGTCATCAAGCTTATCCGTTGTGTACATTTCATCTACATGGTCTTCTGGCTTGCCAGAGTGACGGATGCCGATTACCTTCATTCCAAACGCTTTTGCAATCTTTGCTGTTTCTTTTCCGATTGCGCCGACGCCAATAACACCGACTGTTTTCCCGTGCATTTCGAGTTTGATGTCTTCGCCGTCCCATTTTTTCTTTGCTTGATTTTTAATATATGTATGAATATTACGGGTTAGTGATAGCATGAGCGCGAAAATAGTTTCAGAAATGGGATAGCTATGAACCCCGTTTGCACTAGTTACACGGACATTACTATTTGCTAATTCCTTTAAAGGAAGTGTGTTAACACCTGCACTCCATGTTTGAATCCACTTCAAGCTGTTAAGAGAATCTAAGCTATCGTCAAAAAACTTTCTCCAGCCAAGAATTACATCTGTGTCCTTAGCGTGATGCTTCCATTGCTCTGCTTCATCTGTGATGACAACATCCCAGTCTTGGGCAATTTCTTGAATTTGTTCTAACAAGTGATCCTCTAATGGACGGGTGATAAGCAATTTGCTTTTCTTCATCTAGTAACACTCCTTTAATTAGTGATATAAATATTCTAACAATATACTGAAAATTTAGCATGATTGAAGATTGAAAGAAAAACCAGCAGAACCTTTATGGACTGCTGGTTGATAGGTTAAATGATTCTTCTGCGTAAAAAACCAGAAATAGCATCAATAATAGTAACCATCACAATAATTCCTAGCAATATAATACCGACCCTGTCCCAATCCCTTGAGCTTAAGGCGAAAATTAATGGAGTACCAATACCACCTGCCCCAATAACACCTAGTATGGCAGCAGCACGGATATTAATTTCAAAACGATATAGCGTATATGACAGAAATCCTGGCAATACTTGAGGTAATACAGCGAACCACAATACTTGGAGACGGTTGGCGCCAGTTGCAGTTAAAGCCTCAGTTGGTCCCATATCTAAGCTTTCGATTTCCTCTGAAAACAGCTTTCCAAGCATTCCAATCGAGTGAAGTCCTAGTGCAAGTACACCGGCAAAGGAGCCAGGTCCAACTGCCTTAATAAAGAGGATAGCCATGACGATCTCAGGAAATGTGCGAATAAAGCTTAACATAAACTTTCCTGTAGATGTAATTGTCTTGCCTTTACTCATATTATTTGCAGCCCAAAAGGCGAAGGGAATACAGAGAATACCAGAGATGAATGTTCCAAGAATTGCAATTGCCAATGTATCCAGAAGTCCGCGTAATAAATCCTCGCCGTCTGGCAAATAAACATAGTCCCAATCAGGATGGAATATGCCTGAGAATATTGCTTTGGAAATTTGTCCTGCAGTTTCTTTAATATCATTTATAGGCATACCGGAAAAAGCCCAAATATACAGCAGTGCCAGCAAAACAACAATGATTGTTCTAAACGCAAATTTTTTCTTCGGTTTATTTACTTTCGTTGATAATTGGCTCATAATAATTTCTCCCGTAATTTCGTGCTAATATAATCAATCACTAATACAACAGCCAATGTCAGAATGATGATAGAAGCAGTCTTATCGTATTCAAGGAATCCGAGCGTTTTATCATAATATTCCCCGATTCCCCCAGCTCCGACCAATCCCAGAATGGCTGCAGCGCGGACATTTACCTCAAATGTATATAATACATAGGAAGTAAAATGAGCAGTAACTTGAGGAATAACCCCAAAGAACACCCATTGCACTTTGTTGGCACCAACTGCTGTCATTGCTTCAAGGGGCCCTGGATCAATGGATTCAATTGCTTCATACAGCAGCTTTGCAACTAAACCAATTGAGAAAATGGATAGTGCAATAATCCCAGGAAGGGAACCAAGACCGAAAATAGCAACAAATATACTTGCAAGAAGCAAGTCAGGAATTGTCCGGATTAAGTTAAGGATAAACCGGAACGGATAAACAATCCACGGTGTGCGAATAATATTGCTTGCACACAGCAATGCGAGTGGAACAGCAATTATCGCCCCAAATGTAGTGCCAATAACAGCCATACGGATCGTTTCAAGCAGTGGTTCTAAAATAACTTCAAAGTAATGCCAGTTTGGCGGCCACATTTGCACAAGTAAATCAAACATATTCGGGAATCCAATTGTTAAGTCAGCAATAGAGGATTCTGTTTTAAAGGAGCTCCACCACAGCAAAGCCACTACTAAAAGAATAGTGAAAATCATTTTTGTTTTGGCAGGCGGTTTAGGTGCATTCCTTACGTTTATTTTCGGATCATTAATATTCGGTTCATTTATGCTCATACTGGCTCACCTAATAGCTCGTCTTTTTTAATTGGTCTGCCGTAAATTTCCGCAAACACTTCGTCTGTTGCCGCTTCTACAGGTCCATCAAAGACTACTTCACCTGCTCTCAACCCAATAATTCTGGTAGCATATTCACGAGCAAGATCAATGAAGTGAAGGTTGACGACCGTAGTGATGCCATCTTCTTCATTAATACGCTTTAAGTCATCCATAACCTGCTTTGTAGTTAATGGATCGAGGGAAGCGACAGGCTCATCTGCTAAAATAACTTGGGCTTCTTGTGCCAATGCACGAGCGATTGATACACGCTGCTGCTGACCACCTGAAAGCTCGTCCGCACGAGAATAGGCCTTTTCTAAAATATTCACCCTGTTTAAGGCAGTTAAGGAAAGTTCCACATCTTCCTTAGGAAAGAGCCCAAGAATTGTCCGAAACGTATTGTGATAGCCAACACGACCAGATAATACATTTTTTATTACAGTAGAGCGTTTAACTAGATTAAAGCTTTGGAAGATCATGCCGATATCACGGCGGATTTTCCGAAGACCAGAGCCCTTTGCTGCTGTAATGGAATTACCGTCTATTAAAATCTCACCCTCTGAAATTTCATGGAGACGATTTATGGAACGGAGGAATGTTGATTTTCCGGCACCAGAAAGCCCTACAATTACAACGAATTCACCTTTGTCAATAGTGATGTTAATATTATTCAAACCCTTTGTGCCATTCGGATAAATTTTCGTAACATTTTTAAACTGTATCAATTGCCTACCAACTTTCTCTTAATTTTAGAAAAAGAACCTAAACAACAAGCTTCTTTTTTCTACTAAACAACTGAATCTAATAACTCTGTTGCTTAGTAGAGAAAATAAGTCCAACCACCTAGTATTTTTACTAGATGGTTGGGTGAATAGATTAATAGTAATCAAAAGAGCTGAACTACATTATGTAAAAAATACTTTTAACATTCAGAAATTCATCCACTTTTGTCATAATAAATATACTATTCAGTCTTCACTTTTTCTGCATATTCACGCACAACATCAAAGTTGCTGTCATCAGAAACAACATATCCTTCATGTGTGTAAATATCCCTTATAATTTCATGTCCTTCATCGCTTTTGCCGATTGCAATGAATGCATCCTGCAATTTCTTTTTCCAATCGTCAGTCATGTCAGAGCGCACGGATACTGTATCGTTAGGAATTTCTTCTGTGAAGGATACGACTTTTGTATCTTCAAACACAGTAGGATAATCTGCTTTAACGATATTACGAGCATCTTGGAAAACAGCTGCAGCATCAACATCACCATTCAATAGAGAGATGATTGCTTGGTCATGGCCTTTTACTGTAGTACCTTGTACATCTTTAATCGGGTCAAGATCATTATCCATTAATGTAGCCGCAGGCCATACGTAACCAGCAGAAGAAGTAACATCTTGGAATGCAATTTTTTTGCCTTTAAGATCAGCAACTGAATCGATGCCAGAATCCTTTTTCACTACGAAAATAGATTTATAGAAATCTACTAATTCATCTTTCTCAGAACCATCATCATTAACACCTTTACGCTGTGCTTGAAGAATAACATCAGCAGCACCTTTTTCTTTCGCTAATACATAAGCTGTTGGTGGCAAGAAGCCAACATCAACTTGTTTAGAAGCCATTGCTTCAATGATTGTGTTGTAGTTAGTAGAAACACTTACTTTCACTGGAATGCCTAATTCATCAGATAATAACTCTTCAAGTGGTTTTGCTTTTGCTTCAAGTGTAGCAGCGCTTTGAGAAGGAACAAATTGAACGGTTAATTCTTTTGGTTCATATCCCTTTGATGCATCAGAGCTAGTTTCATCTGCTGATGATCCACAGCCAGCAAGAACACCAGCTGCTAACGACAAAGATAGACCGAATGTTGCAAGTTTTTTGAACATATTTTACCTCCGAAAGATGTTATGTGTTATTACATGTAAAAATATAGCATATAAAATTGTAAAGTAGTGAAAATTTTGTATAAATAAATTATTATTTTTTTGTAAACATAATATATTGAAAAATTCCGATAATTAGTATAAAACTAGTAGGGACGGCGTTTTTTAGAGACCCGTGATTGGACAAATGTTTAATTTTTTCCAGAAAAAATTATTGTGAAATATCTCACTAGTTTTTTAAGAGCTTCATTTTCTGAAAAAAAGAAAGAAAAAACGAAGCTCTTCTACTATAATAAAGCATGCAAGAGAGTACGAACAAAGGTATAGGAGTGGAGTAATTTGACAGATACAAATGTAACGATATTATTTACTAGCGATGTACATGGGAATATTTATCCTCTTCTTTATGGCAATAATCAGCCGGCAGATGTTGGTCTCGGAAAAGTGGCGACCATCTTGGCAGAAGAACGTTCAAAAAATGAGCATACAATTGTTATTGACAATGGGGATTTAATTCAAGGAACACCATTAACTTATCATTATGTTCAATCATTGGCAGACAAAAACAATCCGATGATTCAAATATTAAATAAGCTTCAGTATGATGGAGCGGTAATTGGAAATCATGAATTTAATTATGGACTTGATATTCTTCATAAAGCAGCTGATGAATCAGCGTTTCCATGGCTTTGTGCGAATATTGTAAAGGAAGATACAAATGAACCGTTTTTAGGTAAACCATACATAATCAAAAAAATTGGTGAAATTAAAATAGCAATCCTAGGTATTACAACACATTACATACCAAATTGGGAAAACCCAAGCAATATAAGTGGACTTGCCTTCTGCGATGCCCTTGAAGCGGCGAATTATTGGGTTGAAAGGATACAAGCAGAAGAACAGCCTCAATGTATTGTAGTTTCCTACCATGGTGGGTTTGAAAGAGATATTGACACAGGTGAGCCTACAGAAGCACTCACAGGAGAAAATCAAGGGTACAGCATGTGTGAACAAATAGACAACATGGACGTTCTCCTTACAGGACATCAGCACAGAACATTAATTGGAAATATAAATGGAGTAGAAATTATCCAAGCAAGCAACAACGGCCAGCTTGTCGGTAAAGTAACCTTAACATTTAATAATGGAGAATTAACAAGCAAAAAAGCGGAGCTTCTATCAACAGAAGGGGTAACAGCAGATGCAGATATTTTAAATCTTGCTCTTGAATATGAACAGAGTACACAACATTGGCTCGACACACCTATCGGCTTTATTGATGGTGATATGACCGTATGTGATCCGATGGAAACACGCTTGTCCGACAGTCCGTTAATAGAATTTATTAATAAAGTTCAAATGGAGGCAGCAGGAGTGAAAATTGCCAATACGGCTTTGTTCAACAATGATTCACCTGGGTTTAAGCCGAATGTCACAATGAGAGATATTGTATCAAATTATATTTATCCGAATACTTTGAAGGTTCTCTCCATATCTGGAAAGGATATTAAGGATGCATTAGAGCAAAGTGCGAAATATTTTGAAGTCGATGAAAGCGGTAATCCAGCTGTGAATAAATCGTATCTATATCCAAAACCACAGCATTATAATTATGACATGTGGGAAGGAATTGACTATGTACTGGACATTTCTAAACCAGTTGGCAACAGAGTTGTAAAACTTCAATATGAAGGAAGAGATATGACAGCAGACGAACAGTTTGAAGTTGTTATGAACAACTATCGTGCTGGTGGTGGCGGTAATTACTTCATGTATCAAAATAAACCTGTACTGCGGGAAATCCAGTTTGATATGTCAGAGCTTATTGCTAATTATATTTTGGAAAGAAAAACAGTTACGGCGACGTGTGATCATAACTGGAAAGTCATCTGGTAAAAACAGGAGATCATTCCATAAATTAAAACACTTTAAAAGGAGCATTTACAAAAGATGCTCCTTTATCTATGGTTAAAATGCCTTGTTAACTTTATTGACATTCCTTTTTCATTAATATAGTCTTAATATTAAAAAAATATTTTGTTTAAGTGGGGAAGGGATGAGGAGCATTGTCAACTAGACCTGTAATAGGGATAACAGGTGCATATGTATTTCATAATAAATTCATGGACGGTACATATGTTCATCACGATTATCAAAAGGCAATACATGCAAATGGAGGGCTTCCGGTAATTTTGCCTTATGTAAGCGAGGAGTTGGCAGAGGACATGGTGGACCATTGTGATGCGATTCTGTTAAGCGGCGGAGAGGATGTCGATCCCCAGTTTTATGGACAAGATCCACATCAAAAATTAGGCAGCACTATTCCACTTCGGGATACTGTAGAATTAGCTGTATTAAAGGTTGCCATGGAGAAACAAAAACCAATTTTAGCTATTTGCCGAGGTGTGCAAATATTGAATGTTGCTTTAGGCGGAACCTTGTTTCAAGATATTCCAAGCCAAGTTCGTGACAGTATTCAGCATACCCAAACAGTGGACAGAAGCAGAGATACCCATTGGGCGACAATTGATAAAAACAGCCGCCTTTATGAAATATTAGGTGTAAAGAAGGAAAGAGTCAACAGCCTTCATCATCAGGCAATTGACGGGCTGGCAGAGGAGCTGAATGCTGTTGCAAAAAGCTCTGACGGCATTATTGAAGCTGTTGAGCATAAAAGCTATCCAGCGTTTTTACTCGGAATTCAGTGGCATCCAGAGTCTATGGCTGCAACTTATGAAAGAATGAACGAGATTTTTGCTCAGTTTGTCGCAGCAGCAAAATAAACTGGATTTAAGTGATTAGGGCAGGTTAAGGGCCAGCCCTATTTTTTTATAAAGAGGAAGTAAATTTCTTGTTTTTATAGTGAACATATGCAAAAAGTGCTAGTATGTATAGTAGTAGGAATTTATGCTATTTTTTGTTTCAGGAAAGAACCTGATGTTTTTATATATTGAAAAGGTTGTAAACCCACAGCGATTGAAAAGAATAAACTGGGGTGAAAGAAATGTTAGAAAACCGCACAGGAAACTTATTAAAGCAGCTTATGGCTGCAGAAGACCTCATAACAAGTGAACAATTATCAAAAGTGCTTCATGTTACATCAAGAACTGTACGAAATGATATGAAGGAACTTGAGTCATTACTTGCTGTTAACGGAGCGAAAATTAAGTCTGTCAGAGGGCAGGGATACCAATTAATAATCGAAAGCGATCAGCTTTTTCGGAAATTTCTTAAGGACAGCTTCCAGGAAGGAAAAGACGAAATCATTCCGACACTTAAGGGTGGACGAGTCCATTACATCATTAATCGTCTTTTGCTTACAGATAAAAATTTAAAGCTGGAAGATTTAGCAGATGAACTGTTCATAAGCAAGTCAACCATTCAGAATGACTTAAAAGAAGTGAAGGTGCTTCTCAAAAGCTATGATTTAAAGGTTGAGAAGACAGGGAACTCAGGAATGAGGCTAAAAGGGGAGGAAGTGAACCTCCGTTTTTGTATGTCAGAGTATTTATTTAATAGGAAGCTCGATCATACGGAGCTTACCTATGATCCGGCAGCACTCTTGTTAAATGAAGAATTGACGGCAATTCGAACGATTATCCTTGAACAAATCAGGATCGCTGCGATTACGTTGTCAGATATAAGCTTGAATAATCTCGTTGTTCATATTGTGATTGCTTGTAAGCGTATACGAGAAGGGAATTATATTTCTGCCATTCCAAAAGAGACAAATGAAATTACGGACGAAAAGGAATATGCAGTCTCCAAAAAAATTGTGGAAACAATTGAAAATACATTACATGTTGAATTCCCTGAAACAGAGGTTGCTTATATTGCCATCCATTTGCTTGGCACGAAGCTGATGAGTCACCATGCTTTGACAGATGGGGAAGTGCTTGATTTCATTGACGAACGAATTCTGAGCTTAACGGCAAATATTCTAGAAGAGGTTGAACATAAGATGAACCTCCAAATAGATCAGGATAAAGAACTTTTTACAGGCTTATCCTTGCATTTAAAGCCAGCCATTAACAGATTTCGCTATAAAATGAACTTAAGGAACCCATTGCTTGATGACATTAAATCAAACTACCCGATTCCGTTTGAAGCAGGTGTTGTTTCAGCTGGTGTTATTAAGAAGGAATTGGGGTATGACATTCATGAAAATGAAATTGCCTTCCTAGCGCTTCATTTCGGAGCGGCGATGGAAAGGAAAAAAGTCAGTAACAAGAAGAAGCGCTGTATGATTGTTTGTGCTTCAGGAGTTGGCAGCGCTAACCTTTTGTATTATAAATTAAAATCCCAATACAGCTCGGAATTAGAGATGATTGGAACGACAGAACTTTATAAAGTGAAGGAAATCAATTTTAGTGAAGTTGATCTTATCATAAGTACAATCCCGATTAAAGAAGACATCCCGGTTCCTGTCATTGAAGTTAATACAATTCTTGGTGACAGGGATTTTGCAAAAATTAATGGCGCCTTATATTCAAAAAAGGCTCAAACGAACGCTTACTCCTCTATCCGAGAAGAATTGGTTTTCTTACAAAAACCGTTTGACACGAAGGAGGAAATCTTTGCTTTTCTTGAAGCAGAGCTTTTGAGTCTTGACTTGATTAACAGTAGCTTCATGGATCATGTAAGAGAGCGGGAAAAGGTTTCACCAACATGCTTTGGAAATATGGTTGCCATTCCTCACCCCAACACACCACAGACAGACAAGACCTTCTGGGCATTTTGTACATTGCAAAAGCCGATTGACTGGGGAGGGAAAAATGTTCAATTTATCTGTCTGTTGAGTGTGCAAAAGAACAGTACGGGTGATTTTCAAGAATTGTATGACGTGCTTGGGGATGTTCTCGACAGCCCGACTATCATTCAGCATTTGTTAAAATGCAAGAGCTTTTCAGAATTCAAGTCAGTTTTTCCTTCATAAGAATGATGGCTAATGGGGAGGATATTATGAGAATACTTCTATGCTGTGCAGTCGGGATGTCTACAAGCCTGTTAGTGCGCAAAATGAAAAAATACGCTGAAAGCAATTCGATTAATTGTACAATTTGGGCCATACCCGCTGAAGCGATTCATCATCATATGGACAAGGCAGATGTCATATTACTTGGTCCGCAGGTTCGTTTTTTGCTGCGTGATGTAACAAATGCGGCAAGTAAAAAGGGAGTTCCTGTATCGATCATTAACACAGTGGATTATGGAACATTTAATGCAAAGGAAGTATTAGATCTTGCTCTGAAACTGGTTTCAGATAAAGACAAAAATGAGTTGACTTCTGACAAAAGGAAACAATAAAGAAGAAGTAAAAACCATGAATAGTTTTCAATCTTTATCAAAAGATAGAAGAAGAACGGAAAAGAAAAGAAAAAAAGTTAGTATTCACTATCAAAATCAGCTAAAATAGAAAGGTAACACATATTTTATTTGGAGGTATTTTACCATGAGCGAAAAAACTTTTACTATTATTGATGAAACTGGAATACATGCTAGACCGGCTACATTATTAGTAAGCACTGCAAGCAAATTCAAATCAGACATGCAAATTGCTTATAAAGGCAAATCTGTGAACTTGAAATCCATCATGGGCGTTATGTCACTTGGTGTACCAAAAGGTGGAGAAATCACTATTTCTGCAACTGGTGAAGACGAAACAGAAGCTGTTGACGGTTTAGAAGCAGTTCTTAAAAAAGAAGGCCTAGTAGGCTAATCGCACCAAATACATAAAAACCCCCTTATATAAAAGGGGGTTTTTAATTTTAAATATTTCATTATCTAAATATTCGGAGTTTCCTGTAAAATGGATAGGGGAGGGAAAAGCGAATGGTTGTTAAGGCAAAGGGGATTGGACTGAAAAGAAACGGTAAATGGATTTTAAAGGAAATTGATTGGGAGATTAATAAGGGCGAGCATTGGGTTTTATATGGCTTGAACGGAGCAGGAAAAACCGCATTGCTTAATATGATTTGTGCCTATTATCATCCAACAGTAGGAAAAATGACCGTACTTGACAAGGAATTTGGCAAGGCGGAGCTTGGTGCATCGTTAAGGAAAAAAATTGGCCTAGTTTCAAGCAGGCTTCAGCAAAATCTCTATGTAGCAGACAGCGCGTATGAAATTATTTTGAGCGGTGCGTTTGCAAGCATTGGTTTATATGAAACACCGACAGATGCAATGAGGGAAAAAGCGATCAATCTAATGAAGCAGCTTGGCTGTTATTCCTATGCAGACAGACAATACTCCAGCTTGTCACAAGGAGAAAAACAGCGGGTATTAATAGCGAGAGCTTTAATGCTCAATCCAGAGCTTGTTATACTTGATGAACCGGCAACAGGACTTGACTTTTTAGCTAGAGAGCAATTGCTTGAGACCATTCAGCAGCTGGCCCAAATGGAGAATTGTCCAACCATTATTTATGTGACACATCATATGGAGGAAATCCTTCCAGTATTTTCGTCTGCGTTGTTGTTAAGAGATGGAGAGGTTTTTGCCAAGGGAAAAACAGAAGATATATTGACAAGCCATTGTTTAACAGAATATTTCTCGTTCCCGGTAGAGGTAATTTGGAGCAATGGACGACCGCTTTTAGCTAAACAAACTCAACAAGGAACATTAAGTTAAGCAGAAAAAAAAGAAGGCTGGTCCATACTTGGGGACCAGCTTATTTCCAGTAGGTAGAGCTAATCCCAATCCTCATAAACAATCACACCGCCAGTGAGGTCAAGCGTATTTCTGTCTCCTTTATATAAGAGCTTTCCGTTTTCTTCGACAATAAGATTTTCATAAGTAAAAACTTTTTTGCCAGTTGGAAGTGTAATGACTACTTTGTCTCCTAAATTTTGATCATTTGGCTTATCAGCAAAGAAATACTCTGTGAAGAAATAGCCGCCAATAAAAAGAAGAAGTAAGGCACAGCAGCAAATAAAGTATACTGGTTTTTTCCCCTTCTTATGATCCTGGTTTGCATGTTTTTCTGATCGACTCATCTTATCCTCCATACTTGCGTTCTTCAAAAGTTACATCTTGGAAATATTAAATAACCGCTTATTAGTAAAATATGAGAATTTTTTCAAAAAGATGATTAATAATCAATAAAATATTAAATTAGTAAACAACAATAATTATAATTATGAAAAAAATGATAAATAATGAAACTATCCTGCTGGACTTTCGTATATAAACTAACAAATCTAATATAGGCAGGTGATTAACTGAAGGACTCAATACATGCAAGCAAATTTTATAGAAAGTGAATGATGCTTATGGAATTATTCGGATTTTCCTTGCCGTCCATTTATCTTGCACTTTTAGTAATTTCAGGCATACTCATTCTATTCTCCATCTTTTTTTCCGATATTTTGCATACGGATATCGGCATCCTTAATCCTACAGTACTGCTTTCCTTTTTAACGATATTGTCTGCATGCGGATATTTATTAGAACGCTATAGTGGCTTGAACAGCATTGTAATTATTGTTGTATCGGCATTGGCGGCCTTTATTGCAGCTTTAAGCTTCCATTTTTTTGTATTAATACCATTATCTTCTGCAGAAGAATCACTGGTCTATAATGAGGAATCGTTAAAGGGGAGAGTTGGGAAGGTCATTACAGCAATTCCAATGGATGGATATGGTGAAATAATCATTGAGAGTACAAGTGGGAACATATCAAAAACAGCAGCAAGCTTCTACAATGAAGCAATCGAGAATGGAATAGAAACAATTGTAATAGAAGTAAAGGACAGCATTGCATACGTAGTACCGTATGAAGGCTAATAAGAAATCATTAAGAATGAAAGACAAGAAGGAGGAACTATAATCATGTTTGGAATCGGATTAGAAATTTGGATTATTATAGGAATTGTACTTATTTTGTTCATTGCATTAGTTGGTATCTTTATCTCAAAATATAAAACGGCTGGTCCAGATGAGGCATTAATTGTAACTGGCAGCTATCTTGGTTCTAGAAATGTTCATGTAGATGAATCAGGTAATAAAATCAAAATCATCCGTGGTGGAGGTACATTCATCCTGCCGGTATTCCAGCAATCAGAGCCATTAAGCTTGCTGTCAAGTAAGCTTGATGTGTCTACACCTGAGGTTTATACAGAACAAGGTGTGCCTGTTATGGCAGATGGTACAGCCATCATTAAAATCGGCGGATCCATTGGTGAAATCGCGACAGCTGCAGAACAATTTCTCGGTAAACCTAAGGGAGACCGGGAAAATGAAGCAAGAGAAGTGCTAGAGGGGCATCTTCGCTCCATTCTTGGGAGTATGACAGTCGAAGAAATTTATAAGAACAGAGATAAGTTCTCACAGGAAGTACAGCGTGTCGCTTCACAGGACTTAGCGAAGATGGGCTTAGTCATCGTTTCCTTTACAATAAAGGATGTAAGGGATAAAAACGGTTACTTGGATTCCCTTGGTAAGCCAAGAATTGCCCAAGTAAAAAGAGACGCCGATATTGCAACCGCTGAAGCAGATAAAGAAACAAGAATAAAAAGGGCTGAAGCAGATAAGGATGCAAAAAAGGCAGAGCTTGAGCGCGCAACTGAAATAGCGGAAGCGGAAAAGGAAAATCAAATGAAAATGGCTGATTTTAGACGAGATCAGGATATCGCAAAAGCTCGTGCCGACCAGGCTTATGACTTAGAAACAGCGCGATCTAAACAAGATGTAACAGAGCAGGAAATGCAGATCCGTATCATTGAAAGACAAAAGCAGATTGAACTGGAAGAAAAAGAGATCTTAAGAAGAGAGAAGCAATATGACTCTGAAGTGAAAAAGAAAGCCGATGCAGATCGTTATGCGGTTGAACAGTCAGCAGAAGCAAACAAACGCAGACAGATGGCCGAAGCTGATGCAAATCAATACCGTATTGAATCCCAAGCAAAGGCAGAAGCAGAAAAGGTCCGTGTCGATGGATTAGCGAAAGCGGAAGCAGAAAAGGCAAAAGGGGAAACAGAAGCAGAAATTATTCGCTTGAAAGGTTTAGCAGAAGCAGAGGCGAAGCGGAAAATTGCAGAGGCTTACGATATGTATGGTCAGGCTGCTATTTTGGATATGGTGTTGGAGATGCTTCCTGAATATGCTAAACAAATTGCCAGCCCGCTTGGTAATATTGATAAAATTACGGTTGTGGATACAGGTGGTAATGGCAGCTCTGGTGCTAACAAAGTATCAGGATATGCGACAGACTTAATGGCAACGATGCAGGAATCTCTAAAAGCATCTGCTGGTATTGACGTGAAGGAGCTTCTTGAAAATCTGTCTGGAAAGAACAGAGAGGTAATCCACACAGAAGCTGACGAATAATAGGGAGTCAAAAGCAAACCCAAGCTATTTATCGAGATACACTCGCGTAATAGCTTGGGTTCTTTATTAGCTGATTTTGCTGTAGGTTGGTACATTATCAAGATTATTGTAGTGTGTAGAGGCGCAAAACTTCTTTAATGTCATTGCTGTTTAACTTTATTGTCTAATTTATAAAGACAAGATGAAAGGGTATCCCTATCTGGGATACCCTTCATTTGTATTACTGTTCTTTTAAGTCTTCAATGGAATCGATATCCATGTACTTAGGAACAACAATACCAAGCTTAGTTCCTTCTAGGTTTGCACCTAGATCTTCAAACTTGCCTGCATATTTAGTAGCATAGTCTTCGTGTGTTATTGGCAGCCAGCCTGCAACATGTGCATCAAGGCTTCCGTCTGCTACTCCAGTCCACATTGGACCTGCTTCTACTTGGCTTAATGTAACGTCATAACCTAAATCAGTCAAAACTTTGCCGATTACATTTGTGCTGGCAATTTCACTATCCCAAGCAACATAGCCTAGTTTAATTTTATCACCATTTACTTTGGAAACGCCTTTAGTCCACTCGCTTACTACATCTGCATTATCCTTTACCCATGCAGCAGCTGCATCTTCTGGTTGTGTACCATCATAAATTTCCATCATCACTTCGCCCATTGCATCTGTATCCCAATGGAAGTTGTCAAGCACTTGATATGCTTCAGGCATATCTTCTTTTAAACCGTTACGTACAATTGTATGAATATTTTCATCTTTACCGAATGAACCTTTAGGATCGTCTAAATATTTCAAGTCATATGCATTAAACATCCAATGCGGAGTCCATCCAGTAATGATGATTGGTTCTTTTTTATCATAAGCTTTTTTTAATGTTGCAGTCATTGCTGCACTTGAGCCTTCAACAATGCTCCAGTCAGACAGGTCATAGTCTTCCTTTGCTTTGGCAGCGGCCTTCATAATTCCAGCACCAGGGTCAATTCCGATAATTTCATGATCCACTTGCTCCCCGATGGAAGCATTCTCGTCTGCTTTTGAACCACATGCAGCAAGTGCAAATACTAAAGCTGCTGCAAATAGCATGGATATAAATTTTTTCATAACTTTAAATTCCCCCTCTTTTTTTTGTACCAAGATTTTGCGTAATTCTATCTAGAATGATTGCAACAACTACAATCGCCAAACCAGCTTCAAAGCCGCGTCCGATTTGGATCTGCGTAACTGCTCGGTATACGTCAGCACCTAATCCAGGAGCTCCGACCATTGCAGCAATTACTACCATGGATAATGCAAGCATAATACTTTGGTTAATACCTGCCATAATTGTAGGCATGGCAAGAGGAAGCTGAACCTTCATTAGTCTTTGTGCCGTTGTGCTTCCGAATGACTCGGTCGCTTCCGTAATATCGGCAGGCACCTGTTGGACACCAAGAATCGTTAATCGAATAGTAGGCGGCATAGAGAAAATTACAGAAGCTACTACACCAGGAACGACTCCTATATTAAAGAAGAAGATTGCAGGTATTAAATATACGAATGCAGGCATTGTCTGCATAAAGTCTAATACAGGAACAACGATTTGTTTTACGGTATTTTTTTGAGATGCCCATATTCCTAGTGGGACTCCTATAATAATCGAGATAATAACAGCTGATAATACAAGTGCTAAAGTATCAAGCATTGGATCCCAATAACCAAGATTATCTACAAGGAATAAACCTACTAAAGTAAATAAAGCAATTTTTTTATTCGCCAGCTTCCAAGCAATCAATGTTAATAAAATAATAAAGATATAGGAAGGAATAAAAGCAAATACTGCTACTAATGAATCTACTACAACTTCAAGACCTTCACTGATGCCGTCAAATGCTACTTCAAATGTGGAAGTCAGCCAGTCAACAAAAGTGTCAATCCAATCTGCAACCGGAAGTTTTGGAAGTAAGTTTTCCATTAGTTCACCACCTCCGTTTTTTGTGTTTCGATAATGTCTGTTTGGCTGTTAATATTTTCGTTGTTGCCTGCAAGTGCACCAATTACTGCACCTCTGACAAGCATGCCTTTCAGACGATGTTCTCCGTCAACTACTGCAACAGGAATACTTGCTGTCGATACTTTGTCAAAAAGGTCAACAAGCAGTGTATCACCGCTTACTGTCAGTGTTTCATCGAGGATATCATGCAGTGGCTTATTGTTTTCAACTGCATTTCTTGCTGCATCTGCTGTTACTGCTCCAAGCAGATTTCTTTTCTTGTTTACTACATAAATACTTGAAATTCCAAGTTCTCTCATCATTTGGAGGGCAACACGTGGGCCTCTGTCTACATTTACAGCTTCTGCACGTTTCATGACATGATTTGCTGTAAGCACTTTTGAAAGGTCAACGTCTTCTACAAAGCGCTCAACATAGTCATTAGAAGGATTCATCAGGATTTCCTCTGGTGTACCGACTTGAACAATCGTACCATCCTTCATCAATGCAATTCGGTCACCAATTCTTAATGCCTCATCTAAATCATGTGTAATAAAGATGATTGTTTTTTCCATGGTTGACTGTAAATCCAGGAGCTCATCCTGCATATCTTTACGGATTAAAGGGTCAAGTGCACTGAATGCTTCATCCATTAACAATACGTCTGGATTATTTGCTAGTGCTCTTGCAAGTCCAACACGCTGCTGCATACCACCGCTCAATTGATCAGGATATTGGCTTTCATAGCCTTCTAATCCTACTAGTTTAAGAGATTCTAAAGCACGTTGTTTTCTTGATGCTTTATCAATGCCTTGTATCTCCAAACCGAATTCTGTGTTTTCCAAGATTGTACGATGAGGAAGGAGAGCGAATTTTTGGAACACCATGCTAATTTTTTCTCTTCTAACCTTACGCAATTCATCCTTCGACATTTTGACAATGTCCTTGCCATCAATATAGATTTTTCCAAGTGTTGGATCAATAAGTCTATTCAGCATACGAACGAGTGTTGATTTTCCGCTTCCGGATAATCCCATAATGACAAATATTTCGCCTGCTTTGATTTCAAAACTTGCTTTATTAACCCCGACAGTTGAACCTGTCTTCTTTAAAATTTCGCCTTTAGATTCACCCTTTTGTAGAAGGGAAATGGCTTTTTTACTGTTTTTTCCGAAGATTTTTGTCACATCTTCAATTTTTACTTTTACGTTGTTTTCCATTCTTTCACCTCGTTTTTCGGGAACCGTTCATTATGGCACTCCATAAGTATAGTATTTTTTCACTAATTACCGCAAAGCTTATATTCAGTCAAATTCATCCATTCTGTACGTACAGAAAAAACTGTACGTACTGTAATGTATGTTTGCTTAAAAATCCTCTTAAATACTACCAAATGCTATTAAGTTTGATTCTTTACAAATTTTCCAATCGTGATAATCTATAAAGGAATAATATTATAAAAAGCCAACATAGATGCATTAAAGTGGAGATTGGGAATAATGATAATAAACATCAAAATCTCCGTTTTACTTCTATATAATGAATGATTAAATTGGATGTGAATATAGCATGGAAGGTAAAGAACAGCTGGAAAGGGCAAGGGAAAGAGTAATAGATGTTGTTGCACAGAATATGGACTTGTATGGTGTGACAGATTCAATTGGGCGCTTATATGGGATGCTGATGTTCCAGGAAAATCCTATGACACTCGATGAAATGAAGGAAGAGCTTGGGATGAGCAAAACGAGTATGAGCACCTCTGTCAGAACTTTATTGGAATTGAAGATGGTCGATAAAGTTTGGAAAAAAGGGGTAAGAAAGGATTTATACAAAGCTGAAAGCGACTGGTACCAGAATTTTATTGACTTTTTTGCGATAAAGTGGAGATCTGCTATATCTGAAAATGTTTTGGAAATGAAAAAGTCACTTGTAGAATTAAACAGCCTTGTTAATCGGGATGATGTTGAGGAAGAGCTTAAAGAATTGGCAAATAGTGATATTAATAAATTAAAAAATGCTCTTGATTACTATGATTGGCTTAACAGATTTGTAGACAGCCTTGAATCAAAGGAAATCTTCGAGCTTATACCTTTGAAAAAAACAGAATAACAAAACAAAAGGGTTCTCTTTTCTATAAAGAGGCCTTTTTTTTGTTGATTGAAGACTTTGAACAATGCGTGAAAGCTTTTCACCACTCCAATCAACGAATATTATCCTGCTTCCCTTTTCTAATAAACAAGTTTGTTTTTTGAATTCTGCTTGTACTAGTCAAAAACCTAAAAAATGTGCATTTAACTATCGCACATTATGGGTTATTTGAATAGGATATATAGAATTTAAAAAAGGAGGAGTTAATTATGGGTGAAGTTGGATACGGCGGAGGTTTCGCTTTATTAGTAGTATTGTTCATCTTATTAGTTATCATTGGTGCTTCTTGGGGCTACGGCGGTTACTAAGAGATAAAAACTAAATATATATAGAAGGAGGAACACTATATGTACGGATATGGTGGTTGTGGTTATCCTAGTTATGGTTATTCTTGCGGAACTGGTTACGGCGGAGGTTTTGCTTTAATCGTAGTTTTATTCATTCTTTTGATTATTGTTGGTGCAGCTTGCTTCAAATGGTAAGCTAAAATAGAAAAAGCCTGATTCTTCCTATGGAATCAGGCTTTTTTTGACTTTACGAAAAAAAATTAAAAAAAAGAGAAAAAACTAACAAAAAGATGTTTAACCGTTAAAAAACACGGGTAAAGAATACTAAAAAAGTTTTTTTATGAATTTAGAGGGGGAAAAAGAGTGTTGGTGAACATTATAAAATATTAGTAGAAAAAATGAAAAAATACTATAAATATATAGCAAATAACCTATTTTCATTTGCCTCTATAGATTACAATAAGATTAGGGTGGAGACATTTTTATACATAATAGGGATATAACTTACTAATTAACTTACATATTAAAATACATACATATACTCTATAAAAGAATCGGGGGAAATTATGACTGAAAACATCTCTACCCATTCATCTGAGCAAACTGAACTGATGAATGACTTTTATGTCGTCGGAATTGGTGCATCAGCTGGTGGATTGGAAGCAATTGAGCAATTTTTCGCAAACATGCCTTCTAATACTGGTATGGTGTTTGTCATTGTACAGCATCTTTCATCAAAGTATAAGAGCTTTATGCCTGAATTGCTTGCCAAAAAAACAAATATGAATATTTTGCGGGCGGCAAAGGGAATGAATTTGGTCCCAAACACAATTTATTTAAATCCTCCTAATCAATTTTTGACGATTACAGAAGGTGTATTCCAGTTAGAAGAGTATGAGAAGGACAAGCATTATAACTTTCCAATCGATACATTCCTTAAATCTTTAGCACAGGATAAAAAACATAAGGCAATCAGCATTATATTTTCCGGTAATGGAACAGATGGGACAGAAGGAGTTCGCATTATTAAAGAAAATGGTGGAATTGTGTTCGTTCAAGAGGAGGATACAGCTAAATTCCATAATATGCCTAAAAGTGTTATTGCTTCTGGTGTTGCTGATTATATCGAGGCGCCTTCTGACATCCCGATTATTATGCAGACGATAACAGACCCATCAAGTTTGAAATATAGTGATGAGTCACTTAAGCATATTTTTAATATTTTGCTGAAAAGAACAGGTATTAACTTTTCCTTCTATAAAAAAAGCAGTGTTCTGCGCAGGATTGAGAGAAGGATGAAGGTAATTAAGGAGCCTATGCTTTCATTAGATGCATATAGGGATTACTTGTTCAAGTTCCCAGAGGAAATTGATTTGTTGCATAAGGACTTACTAATAGGAGTAACCCAATTCTTTCGGGACCCTGAGGCCTTTAAGGAAATTGAGAAGCTGATACCGGATATTGTCAGAAATAAGCTGGAAAATGGCGAAGAAGAGGTTAGGGTGTGGACGGTTGGCTGCTCTACAGGGCAAGAAGCTTACACATTAGCGATTCTACTTGATCAATACATGGAATCATTAGATGAGTCCATTGATTTTCGGATTTTTGCAACTGATGTAGATAAAGATTCTATTAAAATAGCAAGTCAAGGACTATATGAGAGCGAGCTGTTAAGTGAAGTTCCCACATATATGAAAGAAAGATATTTTGAACCGGCTGGGGATAAATATCAAGTGAAAAAATCTATCAGAAAAAAAATTGTGTTTGCTCCTCACAATATCTCTAAAGACTCACCGTTTGTAAACATTGATATGATTAGCTGCCGCAATATGATGATATACTTCCAGCCTGAATTGCAGCAGAAAATTCTATCCCTTTTCCATTTTTCCCTTATTGAAAATGGAATCTTGTTCTTAGGTTCAAGTGAAACAATCGGCAAGCTTTCAGGGCTTTTCGAGCCAATTCACTCAAAGTGGAAAATTTTCAGGAACAAGCAAAATGATAAATGGGATTTAAAGGAGCCTGCTATCCACTCAAAACACAAGGCGAAGGAAATTTCCCATTCAGATGTTCATGCACCAGCAACCTTATTTGATGCAATGCCAGGAAGAAAGGTAGACTTGCTTTATCAAAAGCTTGTTAATGATTTTATCAATCCTTGTATTATTCTTAATGAGCAGAATGAAGTTGTCCTAACATCAAAAAAAGCCAATCGTTTCTTATCTGTTCCAATTGGAGAGACAAATTACAGCATTTTTAAAATGGTGCCAGCACATCTTTCTGTTATTATTGGAACAGGCTTAAAGAAGCTTAAGGAAAATGAAGAGGAAATAACATACAAAAATATCCTGTTGGTTATTGATAAAGAGGAAAAATACTTTGATTTAACTATACGAAGATTTTTGGATAAGGATGCTCTTTCTATCATTTTGTTTCAGGAGGAAGAAGATGATAACAGAAAAGGAGTTCTTAGTACCCCGATATATTTTGACCATGACAGTACGATAAGTGAAAGAGTTGTTGATTTAGAGCAGGAATTGTTTTATACCCAACAAAATCTGCAGACAACAATTGAGGAGTTAGAAACATCCAATGAGGAGCTCCAGTCCACTAATGAGGAATTAATTGCTTCAAATGAAGAGCTGCAATCCACAAATGAAGAGCTTCAGTCTGTTAACGAGGAATTAATAAATGTTAATAACGAGTACGAAAATAAGATTACAGAACTGACTGATTTAACGAATGATTTGGACAATCTGTTGATCAACACTAATATTGGCACAATCTTTTTGGATAAAGGCTTTAAAATCAAGCTGTTTACGCCAGAGGTTCAAAAAATTGTTAATGTGCTTGATATGGATATTGGCCGTCCGCTTTTCCATATCTCTCATAATTTGGAGTACGGGTCACTTCTCGAGGATGCGAGGGAAGTGCTTAAAACGTCTGCAAAGGTTGAAAGAGAAATCCGCAGCTATGATGGCAACTGGTATGGCATGAGGGCAATGCCTTATCGCACGAGTGACAATATAGTTGATGGTGTCGTTATTACTTTTACCGATATAACGGAAATTAAAACCTATAATCAGAAACTTACGCTTACTTCTAGTGTGATTGAGAAAAGTCCAACAAGTATAATCATTACAGATAATGAAGGCAGGATTAATTATACAAATGAACGGTTTAAGCAACAAATCAAGCAGGATTTGGATTGCACAGGACTTCATATACTAGATGTGTATGAGCAATATTTAAATGCAGAAGAATTCCAAAATATCTGGAATACTCTTAAGGAAGGCAAGGATTGGGAAGGAAATATTTTGTACCGACTGGATGATGGCATTGAAAGATGGGAATATGTCAGCTTCCGTGTAATCAAGGACTCAACAGGAAAGCTTGTCAACCTCCTGCGGACATCAGAGGATATAACGGAAAACAAGAAGTCTGAAGCGATGCTAAAAAAATCAGAAATGTTATCTGCTGTTGGTCAGCTTGCAGCAGGAATTGCTCATGAAATTCGTAATCCGCTCACCTCCTTAAAAGGATTTCTGCAGCTGATGATGCAGAGTAATACTTATAATAAGGAATATACAGAGGTTATGTTCTCTGAATTTAACAGGTTAGAGCTTATTATCAGTGAATTTCTAGTATTGGCAAGACCACAAGCAGTTGCATTTAAAGAAATGCAGGTAGAAAGAATATTAGAGGATGTCAACGTTCTTCTTAATACACAGGCAATCTTGAAAAATATCAATCTCCAATTAGAATATGCAGGAAATCTACCGACTGTTTATTGCAATGAAAAAGAGCTGAAGCAGTTGTTCATCAATATGATAAAAAACGCAATGGAAGCGATGGAATCAGAAGGTAGTATTAATATTTCTGCTCATATGGAAACAGGTGGATACCTGCTTGTGAAAGTAATAGACCAAGGTAAGGGAATCCCAAAGGATCAGCTGGAAAAAATGGGAGAGCCATTCTATACAACAAAGGAAAAAGGAACTGGCTTAGGATTAATGATTAGTCAAAAAATCATTGATAACCATAAAGGTACACTGACTTTCTTAAGTGAAGTAGGTGTTGGCACAACAGTTGAGATGAGATTTCCTATTAGTTAATGAAAAAACCCCTTTAATTAAAGGGTTTTTTTCATTTGATCAACTATTGTTTTAATTTCATAGAGCTCGTCATAGAGCATTTCGAGATACTCTCCTTTTCCTCCTTCTATAATGAGTGGAGAAGTAATACCGAGCAGGTCAATAACCGTTGAGGTAGATCTTTTTATTTTATCGAGCTTTTTTCTTGTTTCAATATTATTTAATTTATCAAGGCTTTTCTCATCTCGGGTCATAGTAGTCGACATTGTTTTAATGTCTTGTCCTGACTGCAGATGCAGCAAGGAGTCTCTTAATTGATTCAATTCAAAGGAAATATTGGTATACTGGTGATCGATACAGTGGCACAATACATAAAAAAGCTCATTACTTGAATCGTAAGTATACTGGATGTTAAAGATGGCCAACCCTTTTGGAGATGTTTTCATGTTTACTTCGATGGACTTCGTTCCTTGCATTTCCTTCAAGAAGGTAATGGTTTTATCAAGGCTTTCTTTATCAATAAGCTCAAGAAAATTATCTGCAGAAGCAAACATTTTGTTGCTTGCTTCTGATCTTGCTAGAATGAAATAGCTGCTGTCAATCTGAAAAAATGGTACTGGTATGACGGATAAATCTAACATCAGAAATTATCACTCCTTACAGAATGAATCAAGCTATTTGCGTTATTATATTTTTGTAGCCAAGACTTTAATTCCGATTGTTCAGAGATAAAAATAGTAGACGGACTGCAGTACTGCTGCAAATCATATTCTTGAATGAGTCTACTTCCAACAATGATTGCAGGTTTTGGAGCGAGTCTCTCAAGCTCTTCGATATACGGACGGAGTGTTGGAATGGAAAAGGACATGGAAAGAGACATGCCAATAACATCAGGCTTCCATTTTCGGGCCATATAAACTGCATGCTCGAGTGGAAGGTTGGGTCCAAGGTTTTTAACTTCCCAGCCATTCTCCTGAAAGGTAGAAGCACACATTTTTAAGCCGATTGTATGATGCTCCCCTTCAAGACAAAATAATAATACCTTCTTTTCCTGGGTATCAGCCTGCTGTATATTCAACATGTAATGAGATAAGATAACTTCACATATACCTGTTGCCAAATGTTCCTCAGCGACACTAATTTCATTTCTCTGCCAAAGTTCTCCTATATATTTCATTGCAGGGGTAATTAATTCGTCGTATATGAAAGCGGTATGATAGCCTTGATAATCTAATTCTTGAATGATTGCCATGCTTTTTTGTATATTGCCTTCTAATAGGGCTAAGGCAAACTCCTTAGCTGAAACGAAGTGAGTCAATTTTCTTTCACGTCCGATCGTTTTAATCTGTTCTAGTGGCTTTTATCAGCGCTGTGGCAATTGTCGTTAAGATATTACATAAATTATACTATAAAAGTAGAGTCAGTTAATAGGAAATGCTAGAAAGGCAGGAGCACTGAGTATGAATTTATGGGAAAAAGAAAAGATTGTTGAAAAGTTATTTGCGAGATTCTATGAACAGTATCCTGATTTGGAGAGGTTTGGAGAGAATGGAAAGAAACGAACAAAAGAAGATATAAACTACCATTTTCAGTATATGGAAACAGCGTATTCTCTTCAAAATAAAAAGGTTTTCCGTGATTATATTATTTGGCTAAGTGATGTTTTGGAATCTCGTGGAGTCGGAAGACAGCTACTTTACATAAACCTTGAGTGGATTGCCGAAGAGCTTCGGGTGCTGGATGAAACAGAGGAAGTCCGCTTTTTCCTGGAGATATTGACTGAGGGAATGGAGCTCATTAAAAGCAGTAAACAAGAAGAATAACAAAAAACTCCAGTATTTGAGCTGGAGTTTTTTCGTATTGCTATAAGGCGAAGAAGGTTTTTGTATTTGCTAAAACTTGCTTATAGCTTTGAGCTGTTGTAATTTCTTTTAATTGTGCTATTTTTTCAATCGATTGATGAATCATTGCTGGCGTTGTTTCCATATTTCGAAATAGTCCTTCAAAGGGCCAAGGGCCATCCGTTTCTGCCATTATGCGATGAAGCGGATAGTTCCTTGCGATTAATTGAATATCGTGTTCGTAATGAATATCTGGTGTAAATGATAAATAACAACCGTTACTCATCATCCGTTCCAATGTTGGATTGCTGCCTTTAAACCAATGAAACTGGGCGGCCATATAGCTGTGCTTTTCCAACAGGTCTAAGGCAAGAGGAGCTTCCTCATATATACAATGTAAAACGATTGGTTTTTGGAGCTCCTTTGCGAGCAAAATAAATTGCTCGAGTATTTCCAAATATGGCTCTAGCGGATAACTTTTCGGATCCTTGAGCCGCTCATAATGCGGCAGTCCAACCTCTCCGATGGCAATCATTTCCGTTTGGTGGTTTCTAATCCAATCGAATAAGTCTGCAAAATAGCTTTCCTCACGGATTGGTTGCTCAGGATGGAAGCCGAATGCAGCGTGAACGGATGAGAAAGTTCTGCTTAACTGCAAATTACGGATTGAGGAGGCTTTATCCATTGAGACAGTGATAATATGTTCAATTGTATCATCTGATTGCATTTTTCGAATTGCTTTGTCTGTATACTGATCGAGATGGATATGAGCATCAATTATTTTATTCATTTTGCTGTCATTCCTGAAGGCTTAAGCTTATAGTATATGTCTTTTTTCCACTCAAGGAACTCCTCGTTTAGCCAAAGGTCATCTGCTCTAGGTCTTGGGAATGGTACAGTTACTTCCATAAGTGAGTCGTTTGGATTAGAGGGCAGTATATAGATTCGGTCTGATAAATATAGTGCTTCCTCAATATTATGCGTAATGAAAAGGACTGTTCTTTTATCCAAACTCCACAAGGACAGAAGCCATTTTTGCATGTCCAGTCTAGTTAGTTCATCAAGTGCACCGAATGGTTCATCCAAGCAAAGCAGGGGCATTGGACTCATCAACGCCCGCACAAAGGAAACACGCTGCTTCATTCCACCTGATAAATCATCGGGATAGGCGTACGCATAATCAGCTAGTCCTGCTTTTTTGAGCATATCCAGTGCCAGCTGTTTGTCTTTTTTGCCGTTGATTTCTTGGATAAGCAATACATTTTCCAGGACTGTCCTCCAAGGAAATAAAGAAGGTGCTTGTGGCATATAGCTAATATGGCCCTTTTTCCCCGTGATTTCCTTGTTATTCAAGTAGATAGCTCCTTCATCAGGTGTTAGCATTCCGCCGATCAGATGGAAAATGGTGCTTTTTCCGCTTCCAGAGGGTCCTAATATAGAAATAAACTCCCCATCATGAATAGTCATATTCAGTTGTTCGAGCACCCTTTTTGTATCATATGACATACTTACATTTTTCAATTCCAATGTACCCAATTATTTCTCCTCCTTGCTACCACGAATGCACCATTTTTCAAGCAATTTAATGACAATAAAGAAGAGCAGGCTTAGCATCATGATGGCAAATATCGCAACAAAAACACGGTCTGTTCTAAACGAGCGTGAGGCCATTGTCATATAAACCCCGATGCCTTCTTTAGATCCAAGCCATTCTGAGATGACTGCGCCCATAACACTATAAGTGGCAGAAATTTTTAAGCCTGAGAAAATAGAAGGAAGGGCATAAGGCCATTCCAGCTTCCAGAAAACCTGCCGTTTTGTGCTGCCAGACATTTGCATAAAATGCTTAAGCTCAGGTGATGTTTGCCTAAAACCATCCAGACAAGCTACGGTAATCGGAAAAAAGCAAACTAATGTAATCACAATCAGCTTCGGCAAGATACCAAAGCCAAACCACACAACAAGCAGTGGAGCAAGCACAATTGTCGGGATGTTTTGCGACAAAATCAAAAGCGGATAAACAGACTCTCTAAAGAAAACGATACGATGCAATATAATAGCGATTATCAGCCCGACGGCACTGCCAATTAAAAAACCTGTAACTGACAGCTTTGCAGTTGCGAATGCATGAATAGAAAAGGTATCCCAGCTTAATACTGCTTCATGGAAAATGGCCGACGGAGAAGGCAGGAGCCAGTCTTCAATCTCAAAGTAGCGTACAGCTGCTTCCCATAAACAAAATAAAAGAAGGAGAACCAGAACTGGTCTCCAGGTTTTTGCGATAAATGTATTCATTAACGATATTTCCCCGTTAAATCTTCCATCTCTATTCCCGTAGGCTGATAAAGAACCTTAATTTGAGTGATAACATTGCTGGACCCGATTTCTATCATCTTTTTATTCATTAAGCTGATAACGTGAAACAGTTCTTCCATATCTCCCTCCATTGTTGTCTCCAATGGGTGGACTTCGAATTTAACACCTGATTCTTCAATAATTTTAATTGCTTCATCCACATATGGAATGACATTTTCCCCGTTTTTTGTTTTTGGAATGATTTGTACACTAATCAATGCGTTTGCCATTATTTATCTCCTCCATCAGGTAAGAATTCATTTGTAAATGCTTTATCTGCTTCAAGCTTCTTCTCAAGAAGGTTGTTGTCATACATCCAGCCGGCATAGTTTTCCCAAACGGACAGCTTTTGCTCTCCCCAGCGAGGTGCATCATCCTGATATTTAGCTGCAAGCCATTCTTGGCTTTTCTTCACAAGCTCTTCATCCAAATCTGGTGCATTTTTTAGGAGGATGGAAGCTGCATCATCTGGATTATCGATTGCGTATTCATAACCTTGTGATGCTGCTTTCAAGAAGGATTTAACAGTTTCAGGCTTGTCTGCAATCATTTTTTCATTTGTAGATAGAACAGGTGTGTAGTAATCAAGCTTATCACTGTAATCAGTCAAGTAAATCATGTTAATTTTTTCTCCACGTAATTCAGCTTCTACACCTGTCCAGCCATAATATATCCAGGCGAAATCAATGTTTTGCTTCATTGCCGTGAAATAGTCTGCATCACCGATATTAATAATATCGACATCTTTAATATCTGTTTTTTCTTGCTTCATTAATGAAGAGATAACAGAGGACTCTACTTCTGAACCCCAGCCACCGTATGTTTTGCCAACGAAATCTTTAGGTGATTTAATGTTTTTGTCTACAGGTGAGGCAAACCCTGACGTGTTGTGCTGGATAATTGCCGCAATGGATACAATGGGCACACCTTGGACTCTTGCTTGGGTAATTCCTTCCTGATAGCTTACGCCAAAGTCAGCTTTTCCAGAGGCAACTAACGAATCCGCCCCAGCTTCACCAGGTGTAATGATATCTACATCAAGTCCTTCTTCGTCAAAATATCCTTTTTCCTTTGCTACATACAATCCTGTGTGGTTCGTATTTGCTGTCCAGTCAAGAACGACTGTAATCTTTTGCTTTTTGCCATCGCTTTGTTCCTTGTTTTCTTCCTTAGTATTACTACAGCCTGCGATAAGCAGAACTGCAGCAATCAGCAATAAGATTTTCTTCATAAATACTGCCTCCTGTGTTTAGAAAAAAAGTCTAGGAACCTATGTAGTTTTTTGCTTATGTAGTAGGTGTTGTCGGCGGTTTCAACAAGTACCGGCAACGTTTTATAAACGAAAAAAAGTTCAAGTCAAAAGAACCTGAACGCTTTAAATACATATGTATGTAAAGAATGTCCGTTTCCTACGCTGGCATTAACCAGATCAGGTTCAAAGGGTTTTTATCTTACGGATAACTCTCAACCAGCAACACTGGTTCCCCTAGTAATTCTTTTTTTCTTATTTTAATTATCTGCTCCATTATAGCAAAAATATAAGGCTTGTCCTATATTTATCAATTTTTATTCAATTTTGTTTGTAATCTTTCCAGTCCTTATAAGCAATCAGTTCCTGGTTGACGGCTTGCAGGACGTATTTTAAAACAAGTGCATCGTCAACTATACCAATTCCAAAAATAAAGTCAGGGATAATATCTATTGGGGATATAAAGTATAAAATCCCAGCAACAATAAGCACCATGGATTTTTTACTAATACTGCGATATGTGCCATCCTGGTAAGCTCTAACCAAAGAAAACAGCAATTGAAGCTTCTCCCATACTGGGGATAACCCTTTTCTTTTAGATGACGCTTTTGGAATGGCCTTCTTTAACAGTCCAGCTAATCTTGCGGGCTGTTCAACGAGTGAAGCTGCTTTTTTTTCATGCTTTTGATAGCCTTTTTCTATGTCATTCTTCTTTAATATGGCCATTTTGTCAGCTCCTTTTAGTTTTATTTGAAGTGTTTTATCTTAGTCTGCACCACAACTATAATGTTTGCTTATTTAAAGGCAAGCATTCCTTCAACTATTCCCGATAAATAGAAGTAAAAAACGTTTAAGCAATTTCATTATGTAGTGAATGGTTGGTACAATAGGAGGAAATGTAGGATTACAGGAGTGTGATTTGGTATGAAGCTGACAGAAGTAATTCAAAATGCGAAACATCTTGTCGTCTTTACAGGTGCAGGGATGTCGACAGAAAGTGGCTTGCCTGATTTTCGTTCTGCTGATAAAGGTTTATGGACAACAGAGCAAAAGTCTTATCTTTCTAGTACGGATGCTCTTAATAATCATTTAGAGGATTTTATCGCATTTTATAGGGAGAGGGTATTAGGGGTTTCTGAATATAAGCCAAATGAAGGTCATTTAATCTTGGCAGATTGGGAAGCGCGAGGACTGTTAAAAGGAATCATCACCCAAAATGTCGATGGTTTTCACAGTATGGCGGGAAACAAAAAGATAGCAGAGCTTCACGGCACACTGCAAAAGCTTCATTGCCAGCAATGCGGAAAAACGTATTCCAGCAGAGAATATTTGCATGGAATATATAAGTGTAATTGTGGTGGTACATTGCGGCCGTCTATCGTTTTATTTGGAGAAATGCTGCCAAGTGAGGCGTTTTTACTTGCAGAGGATGCTGCCATCCAATCAGATGTGTTTATCGTTTTAGGCTCCTCATTGAATGTTTCACCAGCGAATCAGCTGCCACTGCTCGCAAGTGAAACAGGAAGCAAGCTAATTATCATTAATAAAGAGCGAACAGAGTATGACCATCTCGCTGATTTGGTTCTTCATGAAAGTATTGGAAAAGTGCTTAATGAAATAGATAAGGGGCTATCAGGCAATAGATAATTTTAACTGGTAAAAATTATCTTTCTCTTGGAGCTAAAGGGATAAGGGAAGGGATTGCAAACTTTTGTGTATCAAGCTATTATTAAGAGATGAGCATAAATGAAAGTGCAAAAAAGAGAGGAAAAAATCATGGCTAAAACATTTAAAGATGAGGTATTGTCCCGACGTACCTTTGCGATTATATCCCACCCGGATGCTGGGAAAACGACGCTTACCGAAAAGCTGTTATTATTTGGTGGAGCAATTCGTGATGCTGGAACGGTAAAGGGAAAAAAGACAGGGAAATTTGCTACAAGTGACTGGATGGAAATTGAAAAGCAAAGAGGAATATCTGTAACATCCAGTGTCATGCAGTTTGATTATAACAATGCGAGAGTGAATATTCTCGACACACCAGGACACCAAGACTTCAGTGAAGATACGTATCGTACATTGACTGCTGTTGACAGTGCTGTAATGATAATCGACTCTGCAAAAGGGATTGAGGAGCAGACGCTTAAGCTGTTTAAAGTTTGTCGTATGAGAGGAATTCCGATCTTTACCTTTATTAACAAGCTGGATCGTCAAGGTAAAGCACCCCTTGAGCTTCTTGCCGAGTTAGAGGAAGTAATGGGAATTGAGTCATATCCAATGAACTGGCCGATTGGTATGGGTAAAGAGTTCTTAGGTATTTACGACCGTTATTATAACCGTATTGAGCAATTCCGCGTAGAAGATGGTGAAAAATATATTCCATTGAATGAGGATGGAGAAATTGAAGGAGACCATCCGATTAAAGTGGATTCTCTTTACGATCAGACTCTTGAAGAAATTATGCTGCTGAACGAGGCGGGTAATGAATTTTCTGCGGAAAGAATTAACAACGGCGACTTAACACCAGTGTTCTTTGGAAGTGCGTTAGGCAACTTTGGAGTGCAAACATTCTTGGAAACATATTTAGATTTCGCGCCATCTCCACAGCCAAGAAACTCTAGTGGAGGTAAAATTGACCCACTGTCAGAGGAATTCTCAGGCTTTATCTTTAAGATTCAGGCAAATATGAACCCTGCACATAGGGATAGAATTGCTTTCTTACGTATTTGCTCAGGTAAGTTTGACAGAGGAATGACTGTTAATTTACCAAGAACAGGGAAACAAATAAAGCTGGCACAATCCACGCAATTTATGGCAGATGACAGAAGTACTGTCAATGAAGCTGTCAGCGGTGATATTATCGGGTTATATGACCCTGGATTTTATCAAATTGGTGACACACTTACTGTGAATAAAAACACGTTCCAATATGATAAGCTGCCACAATTTACTCCAGAGCTTTTCGTTCGCGTAACAGCGAAAAACGTTATGAAACAAAAGCATTTCCATAAAGGGATACAGCAGCTAGTTCAAGAAGGTGCGATACAGCTTTATAAAACAGTAAAAACAGAGGATTATCTGCTTGGTGCTGTCGGTCAGCTGCAATTTGAAGTATTTGAACACCGAATGAGAAATGAATATAATGTGGATGTGCTTATGGAGCATGTCGGTTCTAAAATTGCCAGATGGACAGTGGATGAGGAAGTAAATGAAAACTTATCCAGCGGCAGAAGTCTGTTAGTTGAGGACCGTTATGGCAAAAAAGCATTCTTGTTTGAAAATGAGTTTGCCTTACGCTGGTTCCAAGACAAGAATCCAGAAGTTAAACTTTATAACCCAATGGATTCGGAAGAAAACTAACATAAAACAAGCGATTTTATAATCGCTTGTTTTTTTTGTGTGTATTTGTGTTAGGTTTATTAACGCGCAAATGGAAGTATCCATCGTTTAGACAATTGTTTATACGATAAATATTGCTTAAACGATATATTGAGATAATGATTGATTAAAAATAAATAAGAAAAGGCGAGGTGAGTTTATAAGAATTAAAGAAAAAGTCAGGTCTACTAACTAATGAATGAAATTGTTTCGATAGACTTAATATAAGCAAATCAAGGAATTTTAATGTATTTATATAATTTATAACTATTTTAATTATTTGTAAAAATTAAAATTTTCAAAAAAATAATTGTAATCGTGGAAGATTTAGGTATAATAAAACCAAGTTGTAATAATTATTAACAGACAAATGTTAGAATACCTGACAATAGGTGTTGGGTAATAACTTAGGTTTGAATATCATTTTAATTTAGGAAAAGTCTAGAATAACACAAAAAAGTATTTTGAATATTCTCTTAAATTAAACTGATATTTTTATAAAAAAATATATAGGGGGAAACAGAATGAAAAAGAATTTATCATTACTTTTTAGCATGCTACTAGTACTTGTATTGGCATTGGCAGGTTGCTCTGGTAATTCAGAGGAGTCAAATACCAGCAGTGGAGAAGAAAGTTCGAAATCGACTAGTATGCTAGAAACGATCATTAAGAGGGGAACGTTGAAGGCTGGGGTAAATGATGCACTTCCTGGGTTTGGCTACATAGGTTCTGATGGAAAGAACACTGGTTTTGATGTTGACTTTGCTAAAGCGATTGCAGCTGGTGTTTTAGGGGATGCAAATAAGGTAGAATTCCGCCCGTTATCTGCAACAGACCGTTTCACAGCAGTTCAATCTAAAGAAGTGGATGTTCTTATCCGCAATACGACTTGGACGACAAACAGAGATGCTGAGGTTGGTTTAAGCTTTGCTCCTGTCACATTCTATGATGGACAGGGAATTATGGTGCCAAAAGACAGTGATATTAAAACATTAGAAGACTTAGAGGGAAAAACAATTGGAGTGGAAACAGGAACAACAACAGAATTAAATCTTGCTGATCAAATGAAAGCAGCTGGAGTAAGCTATACTCCACAAACATTTGATAATGCAGATGCAGTTATCGCAGCGTACGAGTCAGGCTCTATAGATGCATGGACAACAGATAAATCTGGGTTAGTATCACGTCAATCGATGCTTCAAGATCCAGATGCACATGTCATTCTTGATGCGACGCTTTCTAAAGAGCCATTAGCACCAGCAGTGCTTGATAATGATGAAAAATGGAAGGATGCAGTAAGCTGGATTGTATATGCAACTATCCAAGCGGAAGAGTTTGGCATTACATCTGCCAATGTAGATGAATTTTTGGAAAGTGATAATCCTGAAATTCAACGCTTACTCGGTGTTGGCGGCAATAATTTAGGAGAACAGCTTGGCATACCTAATGATTTTGCATACCAAGTAATCAAGCAAGTTGGTAACTATGGAGAAATTTATGATAGAAACCTTGGACCAGATACTGTATTTAAGCTTGAAAGAGGGCAAAACGCATTATACAGTGATGGCGGATTACAATACTCCATACCATTCCGTTAAAAAAGTTTTTATACCATTTAAAGAAGGCCTGCTAATAGTGCTTTTCTAGCAGGCCTATTCTTTTAGCTAAGGGAGGCATACAAGGTGGAGAATAAAAAAGCAGTAACGCCTCTATGGCGGAACAAAAAGATGTTGCCGATATTTATCCAAGCTCTGTTTATTATACTAGTTGGTTTTGTTATTTCTGTAATGGTCCGTAATGTTCAGTCTGGATTGGATCAAATTGGTTTGAAAATAGGGTTAGATTATTTAAATTTAAAGGCATCCTTTCCGATCGCAGAATCACTGATTTCCTATACACCTGATGATCCCTATAAAAGAGCAATTGTCGTAGGCTTATTAAATACACTAAAAGTCTCATTTTTCGGTATCATTATCGCATCAGTGCTTGGGGTTTTTATGGGGATTGCACGCTTGTCCTCAAACTGGCTTATTCGTAAATTGGCTACAGTATATGTAGAGGTATTCCGTAATACACCACTATTGGTACAAATATTCATTTGGAACTTCGCAGTTTTCCTGCCAATGCCCAAGATTGAGGATGCGGCATCAATCGGCTCTTTCTATTTTTCGAACAGAGGCGCAGCTATTCCTTGGTTTACCGTACATGACCATTCATTAACATGGATAGCAGTAATTGTTGTATTAGCTGTTGTCACCATATTTCTTTTCAAAAAGTTAACCTCCATAGCAATTAATGCAGGCAAACATACGTATCCGCTATTGTCTTGCATCGCAGTATTCGCACTTGGTTTTATTCTTTTTTATTTCATTTTAGGCAATGGGCCGTTTGGGATATCAGTACCAGAATTCAATGGCAATGCATTTGAGGGCGGAACATCCTTATCAATTGGTTTCTTGTCGATGCTAGTGGCATTGTCTATCTATACATCAACATATATAGCAGAAATTGTTCGCGCAGGTATCCTAGGAGTGCCAAAAGGACAGACAGAGGCAGCGCAAGCACTGGGCTTTAAAAGTCCAACAGCATTAAGGCTTATCATCTTTCCACAGGCTATCCGAATCATTATTCCTCCGCTAACGAGCCAGTACTTAAACTTAATTAAGAACTCGAGCTTAGCAATGGCTGTAGCCTATCAGGATATAGTCGGAATCGGCAATACGATTATTAATCAGACAGGACATACCTTTGAAACTATTCTTATTATGATTGCTGTGTATTTACTGTTTAGCTTAGGTACATCACTGTTCATGAATTTCTTTAATAAAAAATTCCAGTTGGTTGAAAGGTAGTGAGGCAGATTGGATAATGTTAGGCTTGGCAACAGTGGAAATTTAGTGAAATCTAATTCCCTTAGCAGGCTGGTGAAATTACAGCTGTGGCTGAAAAACAATCTTTTTAAGGATTGGAAAAATGCAATTTTAACGATTATTGCTGCCATGTTTACTGGATATGTTATCGCTAAAGTTACTACATTTTTAGCTGACAGTGATTGGAGTGTTGTAACAGCAAACTTGCGACTCTTGATGGTTGGTCAATTCCCAATGGAGGAAATTTGGAGGCTGTGGGTCGCTGTAATTTTAGTATCTGTATTATTTGGTGCATCATGGGGATTATGGAGGAATGTTATCGGTCATGTTGCGATAGCCTTATCTGTCATTATGTTGATTTTTGCTGTTGTTCCATACACGGAATCCATTACAAAGATATATTTAGGTGTAAGCATTGCTTCTATTTACTTGTTTTATGCAATTGGCAGAAAGCTTTCTGTTTTAAAGATACCAGTTTTAGTTCTATGGATATTAGTTATTCCCATATCAGTGGGAATTATTAATGGTTTTGGCATTCTTGAACCGGTAAGCACAAATGTTTGGGGCGGATTTTTACTGACGATGGTGATAGCGTCTGTTGCCATTATTTGCTCATTTCCAATCGGACTTCTGCTTGCTGTTGGCCGAAGAAGCAAGCTTCCGGTAATTAAATATACATGCATTGTTTATATTGAGATTATCCGCGGTATGCCATTAATTATGATTTTATTTATCGGTCAATTGCTACTGCCGATGTTTATTGGAGGAGAAATCCAAATTGATAATATTCTTAGAGCTATGATTGCCTTCACACTGTTTAGTGCTGCATACTTAGCGGAAAACATCAGGGGCGGGCTTCAATCCATCCCAAGAGGTCAATTTGAAGCAGCACAGGCACTAGGCTTAAATAACTTCAAACTAATGATTTTTGTAATTTTGCCTCAAGCATTAAAAGCAGTTATCCCAGCAATGGTAGGCCAATTCATCGCCATCTTTAAGGATACATCACTAGTTGCGGTGATTGGATTAGCAGATTTTCTTGGAATGGCCAAAAAGGTTGCAGCAAATCCAGAGTATTTAGGAAAGTATATGGAGCTATATATGTTTATTGCTTTAATGTATTTTATATTTTGCTATTTAATGTCACATGTCAGCAAAGCTTTGGAAAAATCATTAAGTGCAGGCAGTCGCTAATAGAGGAGGATAAAGGATGGAGAGTGTATTTTCAGTAGAAAAGCTAGCAACGCCATTAGAGCAAAGAAAGGATATCATTCAAGTAAAAGGTTTAAACAAATGGTATGGTGATCATCACGTTTTAAAGGATGTTGACCTTCAGGTTAAGCAAGGAGAGGTCATCGTTGTACTTGGTCCTTCAGGCTCTGGAAAATCAACATTTATCCGGACGATCAATGCGTTAGAAGAGTTTCAAAAAGGTTCTATCATTGTCGACAATATTGCTCTGACAGATGATTTGAGAAATATCGAAGAAATAAGGAAAGAAACAGGCATGGTTTTTCAGTCTTTTAACTTGTTTCCACATATGACAATCCTAAAGAATATCTCACTTGCGCCAATTTGGGTAAGGAAATGGAAAAAGAAAAAGGCAGAGCAAATTGCAATGGAGCTGCTTGAGAGAGTCGGAATTCCAGAGCAAGCAAATAAGTATCCAGGTCAACTTTCTGGTGGACAACAGCAGCGTGTGGCAATTGCCAGAGCATTGGCAATGCAGCCGAAAATTATGCTTTTCGATGAACCAACATCAGCACTAGATCCTGAAATGGTGAAAGAGGTCCTAGATGTCATGAAGACACTTGCTGACTCTGGCATGACAATGCTTGTCGTCACACATGAGATGGGCTTTGCACGCCAAGTAGCAGACAGAATCATCTTGTTTGATAAAGGAGAAATCGTGGAGATGGGCAAACCAGAAGATATATTCGATAACCCGAAGCATGAACGCACAAAGCTATTTTTATCACAAATCCTGTAAAAAGAGCCAGAAATGGCTCTTTTTTCTATTATCTACTCTATTTTTAGCCGTCGAATTTGACACTCTTATAAATTCTTTTTGCTAACATGAACAGATACTGAATAAAAAAACAAAGTTTAGCTAAAAATGAAAAAATGAAAAGGTATATAAGAATTAGATGGTGATATCCGATGAGGGACCTAAGTAAACTAGAGGCGATAATGTGGAGCATTGCACTACCTGGCTTCAGCCAGTTATTGATGAAGCAATATTGGAAAGGTACTCTTTTAGTAGTGCTGGAATTCATCATTAACGTGCAAAGTAATTTTAATTTAGCAATCATGCAAAGCTTTTTAGGCAATATGCAAGCCTCCATAGATGCCCTTGATTTTCAGTGGATTATGTTTTATCCCTGTTTATATTTATTTGCGATGTGGGATGCATACAAGTCAACTTTAAAGGAACACAAGGAATATGCATTTTTGCCCTTTGTTTTTTGTGCTTATTTTGTAACAGTAGGGGTCATGTATTCAACGCGTTTTGAAGTATTCGGCATTTTTCCAGGTCCTATATTTACACCAATGATCTTTTTGATTCCTGGAATCATAAGTGGCTTTTTAGTCAAGTACGCTATATTGTTTTTTAAGGCTCAGCTCAATCCGAATAAAGAATAAACAACGATACTAACTTTGAGATTAAAAATAGTCAGGTCTTGTTTATTTTTTTTCGGTTTTTGATTGCAAAAACAGAATCTTTTGTATATAATAGTCTTATATTAATTGTATATCTACTCAAAGGGGAGTAGCTTTTAGGTTCATACCTAAAACAAAGTCGTCAGTTCATGGTCTTGTACCATCGGCTTTGTTGGCACGATAAAAGTGCTTAGCAAGACCTTTGCCTATTTGGCAAAGGTCTTTTTTGCGCTTTTTTGTACATAAAAACAGAAAGCACAGCTAAACCTGTTAATAGGGGAAATCCAGTGGGTATACAAGAATAAATGATAGGAGGAGAAAAGATGGATTTTGCATTGCTTTTAGAGTATGGTTGGGTGCTCCTGATTTTAGTTGGATTGGAAGGGATTTTGGCAGCTGACAATGCGGTTGTAATGGCCGTAATGGTTAAGCATTTACCTCCAGAGCAACAGAAAAAAGCCTTATTCTACGGCTTATTTGGTGCATTTGTTTTCCGCTTCGCTACATTATTCATGATTTCTATTCTGGTTGACGTTTGGCAGGTTCAAGCTCTTGGTGCAGTCTACTTATTGTATATTTGCTTCCATAATTTATATGGGAAGTTTGCACACAGAAATAAAAAAGAGAAAGAGAAAGAAAAGAAACAGTCCGGTTTTTGGATGACTGTATTAAAAGTAGAGCTTGCTGATATTGCATTTGCAATTGATTCTATGCTTGCTGCTGTTGCATTGGCAATAACGCTAACACCAACAGGCTGGTTCAATGTTGGCGGAATCGACGGCGGACAATTTACGGTTATGCTTCTTGGCGGTATTATCGGATTAATTATTATGCGATTTGCGGCAAACTGGTTTGTGAAACTTCTTCATACAAGACCAACCTTGGAGACAGCTGCTTTCATGATTGTCGGCTGGGTAGGGGTGAAATTGGCAGTATTTACTCTAGCACATCCAGAGGTTGCTATGCTTGATGAGCATTTTCCAGAATCAAAGGTTTGGAAGTTTATTTTCTGGGGTGTATTGTTAATCATTGCTGTGGGCGGCTACTTCCTTTCAGGCAAAAAAGCACAAAAAACAGCAGAAGAAAGCTAAATGATAAAAAGGAAATAATGCTTGCGCCAATTCTTTGCTTTTGCAAAGAGAGCAAACATTATTTCCTTTTTTATATTTTCCTTTGTGCATTTGTGAATTTAAGGTATAGTTATTATTGAGTTTTGCCAGATAGCTCTGCTTGAGCTTGTTGAACAAGGCGTTTTGTAATTTCTCCACCGACACTGCCGTTTGCTCTAGAAACAGTGTCTGAACCTAAATTAACACCAAATTCTTGGGCGATTTCATATTTAATGCTATCTAAATATTGTTCAATTCCAGGAACTAATAATTTATTTGAACTAGCCATGATATATTTGCCTCCTTGAATAATAAAGTACAGAACATAAATATCGTTAGCAACAAGAAGCTATTATCCTGATAATAGGTATGTTTAGCAATATTAATTTCTGTACTAATAATATGTGGGGTTTTCTCGTATTTCATAAGTGGTAAAGTTTGTGTAATGGGGAGATAATAGGAATCCGCTTTGTTTATTATTATAGTTGTGCTTGCAATAGAAGGGATTTGTATGAACATGAGAAGAACGGTAAGGGAGATGCTGAATAAATTCACTCCAGCTCAAATAATAACAGGCTATTATTTACTGGCAGTCAGTGCTTCCGTTATATTATTAAGCTTGCCGATTGCTCACAAAGAAGGTGTCCATGTGTCATTTATGGATACACTGTTTACAGCGATAAGTGCTGTAAGTGTGACAGGGCTGACTGTAATAAATATATCTGATACATATAGTACAATTGGCATCTTTATTTTAATGTTTGTCCTTCAGTTTGGAGGAATAGGTGTAATGACTCTTGGAACATTCTTTTGGATGCTGCTTCGTAAAAAAATCGGCTTAAAGGAACGGCAGCTCATTATGCTTGACCACAATCAATCTCATTTGTCTGGTCTTGTCCAGCTCATCAGGGAAATCATCAAGCTAATTTTGATCATTGAGCTTGTTGGTGCAATTGTGCTCACACTGCAGTTGCATCAATACTTTCCTACATGGAAGGATGCATTTGTCCATGGACTTTTCGCTTCCATTAGTGCGACGACAAATGGCGGTTTTGATTTGAGTGGAAACTCGCTCGTTCCGTATAAGGATGATTATTTTATCCAATTGGTCAATATTATTTTAATTACTCTTGGGGCAATAGGCTTTCCAGTTCTAATTGAATTGAAAAATTACTTGTTTCCTAAAAATCCAGGTAAGCTTTTCCGTTTTTCCTTATTTACAAAACTGACTTCTTTAACATTTGGGCTGTTGCTGTTATTTGGAACAGTCAGCATCATCATAATTGAGTCAAATCATTATTTTATAGGGATGAATTGGCATCAAATCTTTTTTAACGCATTCTTCCACTCTGCTTCAACGAGGAGCGGCGGTTTAGCAACAATGGATTTAAATGATTATACGATGGGAACATTAGTGATTTTCTGTATTCTCATGTTTATCGGTGCTTCACCAAGCTCTGTCGGCGGTGGGATCAGAACGACAACATTTGCCTTGAACCTGCTGTTTATTTACCATTATGCTAACGGCAATCGTCATATTAAGATCTTTAAAAGAGAAATACATGAAGAAGACATAATTAAATCGATGGTTGTAACTATTTTAGCCTTTTGTTTATGCTTCATTGCAACAGTTATTCTATGTATTACGGAGGATGCTCCACTCATCAAAATTTTATTTGAAGTATGTTCTGCTTTCGGAACGACTGGCTTGTCGCTAGGCTTAACTCCTGAATTGTCCGGTGTAGGAAAATGTGTCATTATGATTTTGATGTTTATTGGTAGAATCGGCTTAACATCCTTCATTTATATTATCGGAGGAAAAGAGAAAAAGGATAATTTCCATTACCCGAAAGAAAGAATCATTATTGGCTAAGGCAATCCGCCTTGGCTTTTTTTGGTTTTGTTGCCTATCATTTTTTAGCGAATAGCTTCTTGGAACTTGCAGAAAATAAGGTCGTATCATTCCACTAAAGGAGACGATTCAAATGGCAAAAAGAAAGGCTGAATATAATGCGGTCGAAAAATACAGCAAAACGCCTAAGAAAAATACTCAAGAAACGGAATTCTCTGCTGAATTTAATCGCGGCGAAGATCCGATGAAGCACGCGAACCGAAACTCCAAGCATGGAAGAGAGGGGAGATAATTATGAGTAAAAAAACAAACAATAAAAAACAAGAAGAAGCTAACGTAGAATTCGGCATGGAATTTGGTGACCTGAATGCAAGTAAGCTTTACGATACAGCTCCATTAACAAAAGGTAAAGTAAAAAGCGGCAAAAGAAAATAACTCAGGGGGACATTCCCTGAGTTATTCTTAACAGCTATTAAGGGCAGCTATTTAAAATAGCTTCTCTTTATAGCTTGCCTTAGTTGACCATTTCTGCATTTTGGTTGTTCGGAATTCTATAAATGGCTGTGCAAGTGAGGCAACTAAATTACTCGACAGTACAAGTGTTAGCAGGAAAGCCAAAAGCACAATTAGAAAATAAGATTTAGGTGTTGTAAATGCCTCCTGCAAATCTGTTGTACGAAAGATGCGGATAAAAAATCCGTGTAATAAATATACATAAAGTGTGTTTTTGCCAAAGCGTGTAAAGAAATACTTTTTTTGCGGGACACAGGCAAAGAAACAAAAAATCATTAAAAAGCTTAATAAGTAAAAACCTATTCTTACAAGTATGGCTTCTAAAGCAGAAGAGGCTAATACATCATATGGTTTTGAACCTAAAAGCCATTGATAATTAATACTTGGGAAATAGTAGAACCCTGCGAACACTACTACAAAAATAATAATAGCTCCAATTTTGAATCCCTTTGTCCTAATCCACTCAAAGTGTTTTTTATTCATATAATATCCTAATAAAAACAGAGGGAAGAAAACGAAAGTTCTTGTAAGACTTAAATAGCTTGAGGTCCAATCAACAAAACCGATTGCTAAGCCGAGAATTAGCGCAATGCCCAAGCCGTACAGTGGCTTCATTTTCGAAAATCCTAATAACAGCATGTTCCAGAAAAATAAGCTGATTAAAAACCATAATGACCAGTGTGGGCTTAAAGGGTCGACTGTAAAGCTAGACTTGCCATAAAGATAATAATAAAAGACACTGTAAATGAGCTGAAAGATAATGTACGGCAATATAAGCCTTTTTAAATATTTTTGCACATAGCCTTCCTCATAAATTCCCTTCGCAAAAAATCCGGAAATCAGGATAAATGCCGGCATATGAAAAGTGTAGATGACTTTGTATAAGCTATAAATACTATTGCTATCATTGGTAAAAGATTGGATAGAGTGTCCAAATACAACGAAAAAAATCAAAAGAAACTTCGCATTGTCAAAGTAATAATCTCGGACCTGTTTCATCACTAGACTCCCTTCTCGCAAGCTTATAAAGCTGCTATGCCAGTTTTAGAACCATTAGTTCTTAGAGGCAGAGTTTTGGCTGTTAGCCACTACTATTTATAGCACATATAAACAGTAGCTAAACTTCTTTTTCCAAGTTGTTAACGAATTATTGAGTTATTAATACAACTGCAATGATTTTGTAAACATTTTCGTATTTTTGTAAATAGAAGTATAAGACAATCGCCTGAATTTTTGCTTAAAAATGGCAGATTGTTTTTGTAAATTGGACAATAATCAGCATTTATTTTATAAATGGAAAGGAATTTCTCGAATTTTGTAGAATAAATAATGCACCAAGTTTTACGAGAGGCGGGAAATCCTTGTCTGGTGAAATCTATACAAATGAGATGCAGCAAATCCAACAGCTGAAGAAAAAAATCAGCTTTTTAGAACAAGAAAACAAAAGGCTGAGAAATGAGAATAATTGCAGGGAAATGGTGAAGGAGCTGAAAGAGGCTGTATTCGAAAATTCCAGTGAGGGTATGGTGATTTTGAATGGAAATGGAGTAATCCTTGAGGCAAACAGTGCAATAAGGGATATTTTCTACATCCATAAAAAAGATATTGTCGGACGCAACCTTAGCCATTATCTCCCGCAAGAGCACAGAGATGACTTGTGGGCATGGATAAGCATGAAGCCAGAGCAGAAAGCCGGAAAAACAGAACGCTTGTTTATAGAAAATCATGAAAAAAGCTCCTATGCGGAAATACATATATCAAGTATTAACAAATATCCTTATTATTTGGCAGTTTTTAAGGATGTCACATATATGCGCAACCTGGAAAAAAGGCAGCATAAGGATGCCGCCTTATTTCGTGATTTCTTTACAGAGGCCCTTGATGGGATTGTGCTATGGAAGGAAAATGGGCAAATTACCAAAGCAAATAAAGCTGCTCTAGCGATTTTTGAAAGCAGTCAGGAAGAAATGCTGCAGCATAAAATCAGTGACTATGTATATGAGAAAGATAAAAGCTATCTCCATATCATGGAAAACCTATGTTTGAAAAAATCTCATCGTGATGAGCTTATGTTCTTGATGCCTAATGGACAAAAAAAGCTGTTAGAGTTTACAACAAAGCTTCATTCTGTTGATGGCCTGCATATGAGCATTTTTCGTAATATAACAAGTCGCTATAAAATGGAGCTTGAGCTCCTTGACAGTAAAAGCATGTTTGAAACAATTTTTGAAGAAGTATTTGATGGGGTTATTCTTTGGGACAGGGATTATAAAATCATTGATATCAATAAAGCAGCATTGCGCTTACTTTCTAAAGATAAGGAAGGCCTAATTGGCGTTAATCTGCTCGATTATTTGCCTGAGGGGAAAACGATTGGGGAAGAGATCAAGCCAAAACTTCTTTCACTAAGGAATGAAGGACAAAACAGGGGGATTTATACTGCCACATTCAATGGTGATGATTGGACACAGTTAGAATTTCGGAACAAATATAATATCTACTCAGGCTGCAGTATAACCACATTAAGAGATATTACAGAAAATGCTATTTTGGAAGAGCAAATCAGAAAATCCTCGACACTCCATGTAATCGGTGAGCTTGCAGCAGGAATTGCCCATGAGATAAGGAACCCAATGACGGCACTAAAAGGCTTCATTCAATTATTAGAAAGCAGCAATGAGACGGATAAGCATGCGATGTATTTTACAGTCATAAAGTCAGAGCTTAGCCGAATTGAAACGATAATTAATGAATTTCTGCTCCTTTCAAAGCCACAAAATGTGAAGTTCGTCAAGGCGGATCTGCAGCAAATAATGAATGAAACATTGGATCTGCTTAATGCACAAGCAGTTCTATTTAATGTTCAATTTACAAGACTGTATACTAATTCGAACACAGAAATGTTTTGCGAACCAAACCAATTAAAAAAAGTATTCATTAATATTGTGAAAAATGGCATGGAGGTGTTAGAATCCGGTGGGGAAATTAAGGCAAGTATAAATCCGATGCCGGATTACTTTCATATCATCATTGAAGATAATGGTATCGGCCTGAGCAAGGAAAAACTCGCAAAGCTTGGAGAACCTTTTTATACGACGAAGGAAAAGGGGACTGGGTTAGGGTTAATGGTTTCTTTTAAAATAATTAAAGAGCATGAAGGAAAAATAGAGGTAGAATCAGAAGAAGGAATAGGGACTAAATTTCATATTTACTTACCACGAAAAAAAATATAATAAAAAAGCTTTACCAAAAAAGACTTCTTGACGTAAAGAAGTCTTTTTATTATTATCTAATTAGATGATTATCTAATTACAGGAGGGTCTATATGCAGCTTGACAGATTAGTTGCTTTTCATAAAACAATCGGTGATCCAACAAGAATCAGAATTATCTCCTTGCTCGCTGCAAAGCCGTGGAATGGCCAAGCGCTTGCTGGGAAGCTAGGCTTAACGGCCCCAACGATAACACATCATTTAAAGAAACTGCGGGAAATAAATGTCGTATACGAACGCAGAGAAAAAAACACGATTTACTTCTATTTAAACAAATCGGTCATAACACATCAGGCAGATGCGCTTATTAAGCTGTTCCAATTTGAGAAAGGAGTGGATGAAGTGGAGGTCACAAATGAAGAAGCAGCAAAAATTATCGATAATTTTATTGGTGCTGATGGAAAGCTGAAAAACATTCCTGCACAAAGGAAAAAGAAGCTGATTATTTTCCGCCATATTGTGAAAGGGCTTAAGGAAGGCAAGAAATACGAGGAAAAAGAGCTTAATGACTATATAAAAAGGTACTTTGATGATTATGCTACCATTCGGAGAGAGTTTATTATTAATCACTTCATGTATCGGGAAAATAATATATATGAATTGAATCCGGAAGAGATGTGGGCAAAGTAAAGTAGACTAAATCCTAAGAGGCCGATAGGCAAGTTTTCGATTTTTACCTCGACAAAAAAAGACCTGAGCAATAATGGGAAATTACTTAGAATTCCTCCTTATTGTCTAGGTCTTTTTTATTAATAAAATTCTGGTTTTCTGTCAGTGAAAATCGGAATCATTTCCCGCACCTCTGTTACTTTTGCTAGATCAATTGTCCTTGTTAGGATTTCCTGCTTTTCGCCTGCTTCACCGATGACCTCTCCCCATGGGTCAATTATTAGGCTGTGTCCTGCAAACGCATTTTTAGGATCTGAGCCGCTTCTGTTGCAGGCAACTATATAGCATTGGTTTTCAATTGCCCTTGCGATCAATAGTGCTTTCCAGTGGACAAGACGGGCGAGCGGCCATTCTGCTGAAACAAACAATACCTTTGCACCTTTTGAAGTATGGGTGCGAACCCATTCAGGGAACCGAATGTCATAGCAGATCATCCCTGCAAGGATTTCATCATCCAATGTAAATAGCCCAGTCGAGCTTCCACTTTTTAAATAAAGATGCTCATCCATCAGCTGAAACAAATGCAGTTTATCATACGTATGAACAAGCTGTCCTTCTTTATTAATGACAAGGAGTGTATTGTATATGCCGTCGTCTTTTTTGTTAGCGACAGAGCCACCTATTATATGAACCTGATAGGTCTTGGCGAGCTTCTGGAAAAAGCTGATTGCCTTGTGCGCATGACTGTCTCCAATTTCATTAAGGCGGGTTAAATCATAGCCTGTTGTCCATAATTCTGGCAATATGACAATATCCGTCTCCTTTCCTTCACACGCCGCCTTTATCCAGTTTTCAGCAGCAAGGAAATTTTGTTCCGAATCACCAAATACAATATCCATTTGAATAATACTAACATTCCAACTCAACGAATCACCCTCTATTCATCCTCATTTATATCCCTTATAATAATAATCAATATTTGCGAAAAGACTGGCTTCTTTGTTCAGTTATAACACAAGTTGTTTGAAAATTGTATATTTTCTAGTGGGCATTGTGCTAAAAATAAACAGAGATATTGATTCTATGAAGGAAAGTAGGGAGAAGGATGAAGGAGTACCGTCAATCGGCGTTGCTGGATAGGCTGCCAGTTCAATTTTTTGCTTCCCTTGTCGGGAAAGTTTCTACATATGTGAAAGAGGGCTATGATGTTATTAATTTAGGACAAGGAAATCCAGATCAGCCAACTCCTGAATTTATTGTCAGAAGTCTACAAAAGGCTGCAGAAAACCCAATTAACCACAAATATTCCCCTTTTAGAGGCTACCCTTCTTTAAAACAGGCGGTAGCAAAATTTTATAAAAAAGAATATGGAGTGGACTTGGACCCGGAGACGGAGGTTGCTGTACTGTTTGGCGGTAAGGCTGGCCTTGTCGAATTACCACAATGTCTACTCAATCCTTTCGATACGGTGCTTGTGCCCGATCCAGGCTATCCTGATTATTTGTCAGGTGTTGCACTTGCACAAGGGGAAATGGTCATGATGCCATTGGAGGAAAAAAATCACTTTTTACCTGACTATAACAAGATTTCAGAGTCAGTGCTTGAGAAGGCTAAATTAATGTTTTTAAATTACCCTAATAATCCGACTGGAGCAACTGCAACAGAGGAATTTTTTGCTGAAACAGTTGCGCTTAGCCTCCAGCATGATATATGCGTTGTTCATGATTTTGCATATGGGGCAATCGGATTTGATGGGAAAAAGCCAATCAGCTTCCTGCAAACACCTGGAGCAAAGGATGCAGGCATTGAGATATATACCTTATCAAAAACATTCAATATGGCTGGCTGGAGAGTAGGTTTTGCAGTGGGAAATAAAAGTGTTGTTTCTGCTTTAAATCTTTATCAGGATCATCTTTATGTCAGTCTTTTTGGAGCGATCCAAGAAGCAGCCATAACAGCATTGTCTAGTTCATTTGAAGAAGTGGAAAGACTAACAAGCATGTATGAAAGCAGAAGAAATGTATTTATTGAGGGTCTTAAAAGCATCGGCTGGAAAGTGGAGGCACCAAGCGGGTCTTTTTTTGCATGGTTAAAGGTTCCCAATGGGTACACTTCAGAGGAGTTTGCAGACTACTTACTGGATAAGGCACATATTGCTGTTGCACCTGGTATAGGGTTCGGAGAATATGGGGAGGGTTACGTTCGAGCAGGCTTGCTTACATCTGAAGAGAGGCTGCTAGAAGCGGTTGAACGGCTGAGTAAGCTTACAATTAAATAGTTTAAAGAAACCCGTCTGCTGGAATTAGGCGGGTTATTGTTTTTCCTGTGAGATAAAGTCGAAAAGAAAGGGAGAGAAATGTAAAATTTTGTATGAGTGAAATCTGGAAAGTCGAGGGTATAGGATAATATTTTTCGAAAATATTATGTAAGCGCTTAACGTTTATGGAGGTTTATGGAGGTTTCTGAAGCTTTATTTGTCGAAAATCAGGTTATTATTTGATTATTATAGAACGAAATGCCTATTTTAAAGAAAAAAATGTCTAATATTGCGATTCTATTTACTTTTATTTATTTTCTTGTAATAATTCATCAAGTAAACGAAAATTTGTCTTTACAAAAAATTAATATAAAACTGATTAGGAGGAAAGAAAGTGCAATCGAGGAAACAAGAATTACTGCTTGCTATTCAAAGAAAAAGAGAGGTGATGATAGAGGAAGCATTACGTACAGGATATACAAGTGAGGAAACAGTGAGATACAGTCAGGAACTGGATGAACTTATTTTTCAGTATCAGCTTCATCTTCGGCTGCAAAAGACAAAGATGAATATTGTAAAAAAGTCATTTAAATCAATGATCGTTTGGCCAAAGCACCTTGTATATAAACCACAAGTTATTTCTGAGATACTCTAAGACATTCTTTTGATGATTGGTATCCTTCGTTAGGAATAAAGACAAAGGATAAATATTTGGCTGTAGTCAGTATCCTTTCTTCACGTCTCCTTGGGACATTATGTTATTCATTCCGTATATAGACTAGACTTGTTATTAGTTAAAAAACACATTTTATTTGGAAAAATAACAAAGCTTTGTGTACATAAGGAAAGATTTCTATTACTAGAAAAACAGCATGAAGGATGATGACAAAAACACCTTCAATAAAATGCTGAAGGGTTATGGAAGTTTTAACGCTTAATGTAATGCATCTATCACTATATCCCTTCTACTAATTTTAAAATACAGACACAGACTGGTAAAAAGCCCTTATTGCATAAGGACTTTACTCAGTCTATTTAGAGATTTGCGCTTATCGGCAAAATAATATCTACTTTTGTCCCTTTATTTTCCACGCTGGAAAGGTAAATTTCCCCTTCAAATGACTGGATAATCCGTCTGCAAACGACAAGTCCAAGTCCTGTTCCAGAGGTTTTTGATGTGTAAAAAGGTTCAAACAGCTTTTTTAGCTCTTTTTCAGGGATACCAATTCCTGTGTCATATACAGTAATGCTGACACGATTGTTCAATTCCTTTAACTTGATCGTAAGTGTGCCGCCGTTTTCCATGGCTTCTAATGCGTTTTTGGTAATATTAAGAATAACCTGCTTCATTTGATCTGCATTACAATAAACAAGTAATTTTTTCTTTGCGATTTCGAAATGACATTCCACATTGAATAAGTTCGCTTCTGATACAATCAAAGGCTTTAACTCTGTTACAATTGTTTTTATGTCTATATGCTGTTTTTTTTGTTCAGTTGGTTTTCCAAGAATGAGAAACTGGCTGACAATTTCATTAATTCTAGCAATTTCTTTTTGAATAATAGAGAAGTAAAACTGGTCTTCCTTCTCTATATGCTTTTCTCCTAACAGCTGTACAAGCCCTTTTATCCCGGTGAGAGGGTTTCTAATTTCGTGTGCGGAGCTTGCTGCCATATTGCCGACTAATTCAAGCTTTTGCAGTTCGTTCTCTTTATTTTCTTGTTCTGCCTGCTTCTTGTGCATATAAAGAATGATAACAAAATAGAGCAAATGAAAGCAGACTAGGAAAATGAAGAGTAAAAGCGCGTTTTTGCATAAGATTTTTTGAATATTGATATCCTTTTGCTCGACAACGATTTTCCATGGTAAACTATCCATCGGTAATTCGATTGTGGTGCTATTTTGATTAATAGGCTCATTAATATTAAGTATTAGTTCCTCTTCTTCATTTATTATAGAAATATTGTCTTTAGGCGTAAGCATTTCCATGATATTAGTTAAGTAATCCACTCTTAAAAAGGCAATGATCATATTTTCTATATGCTTATCATCGTCTAAGACTGGTTTAGCAATCCCAATCACCTTTTGACCATCCACAAGATATTCTGTTTTATTGGAAACCGTCGTATCTTTTGTATAAATGGATGTCTTTACATACTCTTCCTGGGTAATTGCCATTTCTTCAATCTTCCTGTCGGTTCCGGCAATTCTATTTCCGGACGAATCAAGAATATAGATTCCTCCGTACATTTGTTCTTGGAGAAGCAGTTTCTTTAGAAACAGCTCTGTCTTGTCTTTTTCAAATATTCCTGATGAAGATTCAAGGAGGATACTGACTGTATCCAGTGCATTAATGGTTTTATTTATATATGTATCCCACTGCCTCTGATGGATGGAAGCAATTCGGAATGCATTTTTGTCATGCATGCCAGTTTCTTCTTTTTGTTTATTGTTTATCAATATTCCTGTTGCCAGAAGAAACGGGAGAATGGCAACAGTTATATATAATAATATTTTTTTTAGGCTCATCATCATTTCTACTCCAACAGTTTGTCATGCAAATAAAAACTATATCTTAAACTTATAATATACCATAAATTACAAGAGAAGTAAGCTGATAGTTGTATTTTCGAGTATTAGAGAATGTCTTGAAGAGAATCATATTGCACCATTATCAAGAAAAATGTATGCTTAAGAGGATAAATTGACAAATTAGAGGAAAAAAAGTATAATTAATTTGAATTCGAGATATTTTTTAAAAAAAGGAAGATTGGCTATGGGTAATGAAGAAACAAATCAATCATTAAAATTATTTATCGTGCTGTCAAGAGCATATCGTGCAATTAATGAAAATGTTAATAAACTAATTCACACATATGGACTAAACCCAACTGAGTTTGCTGTTTTAGAACTGCTATACCATAAAGGTGATCAGCCTTTACAGCAAATTGGCGGGAAAATTTTGCTGGCAAGTGGAAGCATTACCTATGTTGTGGATAAATTAGAGGAAAAAGGTTATTTGAAAAGAGTCGCTTGTCCAACAGATAGAAGGGTGACATTCGCTTCTATTACAGACAGCGGCAAAGAAATGATCGAGACCATTTTTCCAAGCCATGAGCAGAGAATTCATGAGCTAATGACAGAGCTTTCTGCTGAGGAAAAGGATACGGTTATCCAGCTTGTTAAAAGGTTAGGGCTTTCTGCCAGCGGAAAACAATTGTGATTTAATGAAGAAAGAGGGGTAAATTGCCCCTCTTTCTTCATTTTGTAAAATATTATAGTGATATAGACAAAATATAAGCCTGAAGCAGGAATATGGCAGCAAGGCGTATAATAAGAAAAAGAAGGCATAACTATAATAAAGGCATTTTTTCGTATTTAAGAGCATATACGGAGCCTTTTAGAAAAAATGATTGGGGGAAAACAAATGAAGTTTTCAGAATTTACATACGAAAGACCTGATGTTAACAAAATAAAAGAAGAAATGGAAGTATTATTAACAGCATTTAATGCGGCGGAGGTTGTGGAAGAGCAAGTATCTGCAATTGAAAAAATCAACAAGCTACGCAATGATGTTTCCACACAATTTAATATTTGTTATGTGCGCCACTCTGTAGATACCCTTGATGAATTTTATCAACAAGAACAAGACTATATTGACGAGATTTCTCCTGAAATTGAAGGGCTGGAAACGAGGTACTATGAAGCCCTTGTTCAATCCAAATTCAAAGATGTTCTTGAAGAGAAATGGGGCAAGCAATTATTTGCATTGGCAGATGCACAGTTAAAGGTGTTTTCGGACGAGGTAGTCACATTATTGCAGCAAGAAAATAAGCTTTCCACTGAATATACAAAGTTAATGGCTTCGGCCAAGATTATCTTTGATGGTGAGGAAAGAACATTGGCGCAAATGGAGCCATTTGCAGAGTCGAAGGATAGAGCTGTCAGGAAAGAAGCGAATGAGAAAAAATTTGCGTTTTTAGCAGAAAATGAAGAACAGCTTGACCGCATATATGATGATATGGTGAAGGTTCGTACAGAAATCGCAAAGAAATTAGGCTACAGCAATTTTGTGGAGCTAGCCTATTACCGCATGTATCGTACGGATTACAATGCAGAGATGGTAGCTAAATTCAGAGATCAGGTAAAAGAGCATATTGTGCCACTTGCGACAAAACTAAAGGAAAGACAAAAGAGCCGGATTGGCGTAAATGCATTGAAGTATTATGATGAGCCATTTAACTTTATATCAGGCAATGCTGCTCCTAAAGGGGATGCAGACTGGATTATTGAAAACGGCCAAAAAATGTACAGTGAATTGTCGAAAGAAACAGGAGAGTTTTTCAGCTATTTAAATGAAGATGGACTGATGGATCTTGTAGCAAAAAAAGGAAAAGCTGGCGGAGGCTATTGCACCTTCATTGAAAATTATAAGGCGCCATTTATTTTCTCTAATTTTAATGGTACCTCAGGAGATATTGATGTCCTTACACATGAAGCAGGACATGCCTTCCAGGTATATTCGAGCGGTGCTAACTTCGATATTCCTGAATATTATTGGCCGACATATGAGGCAGCTGAAATACATTCCATGAGCATGGAGTTCTTCACATGGCCATGGATGGAGCTGTTTTTCCAAGAAGATGTCGATAAATATAAGTTTTCTCATTTAAGCTCGTCCCTGCTATTCCTTCCATACGGAGTTTCCGTTGATGAGTTTCAACATTGGGTTTATGAAAACCCTGAAGCGACGCCGCAAGAAAGAAAGCAAGCATGGAGAAAAATTGAACAAAAATACATGCCGCATAAAGATTATGACGGAAATGATTATTTAGAGAATGGCGGCTTCTGGCAAAGACAGTCTCATATTTATACATCTCCTTTCTATTATATTGACTACACCCTTGCTCAAATTTGTGCATTCCAGTTCTGGAAGCGTTCCAGAGAGGATCAAAAGGAGGCTTGGGCTGATTATGTACAGCTTTGTCAGTTAGGTGGAAGCCTGCCATTTACAGAGCTTGTTAAAAAGGCAAATTTGTTATCTCCATTTGAAGATGGCTGTGTCGAATCGGTAATTGGTGAAATCGATGCTTGGCTGAACTCTGTGGATGACAGTAAATTATAATATAGTAGGCACCCAAATTGTTGGCTAGAGTAACAATTCGGGTGCTTTTTTTATTTTTAAACGCTGCTTTCCTAAAAGTTTTAAGGCTGGCCGACAAAGTAAACGATATGAGGAATACGAATATGATAGTGTGCTTCTCCAACTGTCAACTAGATATGATCAATAGCGACACCACTTAGGATTCTGTCAAAAGTGCCATGAGTCGTTACGATACGGATGTTTTTTTCAATATTCATTAATAAGTGATCAAGCAATACAGGTTCTGTTGATACTGTATAGCTGGGAGACAGCTGTTGAATGATACTTTAGGAATTGCTGGGAATATTTATAATGGCCAGGTGGCAGCAGGATTTGTGGATGTGCTTGGTAATAGGACTGCATGTAAAAGTCAACTCCTTTATTACCTATAAGGTATGTGTGTGGAAGATAAAGGTGCCTAGAAGGAGTTAAAGAAAACCAGCAAGAAGTATCTTGCTGGTTGGTTTTTTATTCATATATTTCTGTTTTAATCTCTTTTTCAGAAGGGTCCCAAATCATAATAGCTTTCGCTGCTTCATTTGTCCCTGAAAGCTGGACAGTGATTGGCAAATAGTCTGGCAGGATTTGTGACTCAATTTTGCCGCCGACATATTCAATTAATGCTGTTGTTTCAGAAGATGTAATATTTGGTGCTTCAATATTAAGGGTAATATTGGATAATTCTTCTTCATTATAAAGCAGCTTACCTGTCATAATAATATTAAGTTCTTTAAATTGTTCTTGAATATCTTCTTCAAGAGTAGAAAGTACATTTGATAAAGAACGGTCTAAGCTTTCAAAAGTACTGGAAGGGAAGGCAATGTAGTTTCGTTTAATTTCTTTCCACTTACCGATTGTATTGTCATTTTTATCAATATAAGAAGAGGATAAAAACTTACCTGGTACAATATTCCCTTTATTTGTCTCTTGATATAAAGTTAAAAATATCGGTACATCTGGTATATCACTATTTGCTCTAATTCTTTTAAGAATCGTTTCAGCAATGCTTTTTCCTTGCTCTTCTACTTCGTTTTTGCCATTATCTGTTGTGTCCACAGCAACTTCATCTGTATAAACCAATCCCTTTTCATCTGTAGCACGAATATAATAGATTTCATTTAAAGAAACCGCTAAAGAAATACCTTGGATTTTCCCTTTGCTATTAACATAATCCTGCTCTAAAACGTGGGATAGTATCTTCGGATTTTTTTTCTCATCCTTAAGAATATCGCCAGTCTCTGTGAGAGTAGGATTTAAACCGTCCTTTTGATCCTTAGACTTTCTGGCAATCCAGCTGCTGATCGTAGCGGAATCCAAATATTGGCCTTCTTGAAGATAATAGTTATCTGTCGGGAAATAGTCTGTCGACAAATCCATTAAACCCATTTCTAGCTCTTTTATATCAACCGTATTATCAACATTGTTGACGATCGCACCTCTAGCAGCACTAACTTTAACTGGCTCTGCAATACGGTAAATTTCTTTGTTTTGGATGATAGTAGTAGGGACAGCTTCTTCTGTGCCGCCATTATCAGTATCTTTATCACATGCAGCAAGTATTGTCATGAAGATGGTACCCATCATTATTATTTTTTTATATTTCATTTAAATAGCTCCTTACAGCGTATAAATAAGTATTGTAAATAAGTTTACCTCATGAAAAGAGGTAACGTAAAAAAAGTCTATTGATTTAGTTTAAAGCCAATGTTTATTCTACCATGTAGATTTTTTTTAGTAAAATGATGTCTCATAGGAAGGGGGAAGGTATGTTGGAATTCAATTTTTTTCCCTTACTATATCAATATCTTAGAGCAGACGCGATCTTTTTTTATGCTAGAATAAAGGTGAAAAATGGTATTGCTATGGGGGCTGAGATGTACAAACAAAAATGGAGCAAAGCAAAAAAACAGCAAAAGAATTTAGTATGTGCTGCTTTAAAGGATAGGGTAGACATTCATATCGTCAACTATCGTAAGGCACATGACCGACTAGGCAGAGCAGTGCTGACGGTGGATAAGAAGGAAATATGGAGCATGTGTACAATTAGCTCCGAAGTTGCACGAGACAAAAAAGAGTTAGAGCTTATAAGAGAAAATGATGGGGAAAGTCCTTTACCATACAGAGAAAGAGCAGAAAGGGCATATGAGCTAATAAAGGAGCAAGGAATTTTCGGCCAAAATGATTTTTTCGATGCATTGCAGGAATACTTCCGTACACCCATTTCATTATCTTTGCAATCAAACAATTTGCTAATAAAAATATTTGGATTAATAGATAAACGTGTCGGAAAAAGGACTTTAGCTCGTATAAAGGATTCCATGCAAATGGAATCCGAATTAATACAATATTTTTATAGACTAAGATGTGAGGCTGAAGGAATTAAATGAGGAAAAAAACGCTCAGAATTTCCTCTGAGCGTTTTTAAAAGTTTATTATTGGACAACAGTACTGCTGTTTACTTTTTGGATGATGATTTTATCTTCTTCTAATAGAGCAGTTAGTTCTGCAGCTCCCGGTTCATCAAGAATGAAATCAGCAAGGCTGTCTTCGAGATGCTCTTGAATAACTCTTCTTAATGGTCGAGCACCGAAGTCTGGGTGTGTTCCCAATTCTACTAGTTTTTCCTTCGCTTCATCCGATACAGTTAAGGAAATATGCTGTTCTGCTAGTGCATCAGACAGATCTGCTAGTAATAAATCGGTAATTTTTAATAGATGTTCTTTTTCCAGTGATTTAAATTCAACAATTGCATCAAAACGGTTTAAGAATTCTGGTTTGAAGAAATTGCCCAATGACTGTAACAGTGTGCTTTCTTCAATTGCAGCATTGTTTTCAAAGCCTACGACAATGCGTTTATGACCACCAATGCCAGCGTTGCTTGTCATAATAATGACACTATCCTTAAAGCTTACTGTTCTGCCTTGGCTGTCTGTTAATCTGCCATCTTCTAATATTTGCAGGAAGATGGATTGGACATCTGGGTGTGCCTTCTCAATTTCATCCAATAGAATGATGCTGTAAGGATTTCTTCTTACTTGCTCTGTTAATTGTCCAGCTTCTTCATGGCCGACATAGCCAGGAGGGGAGCCGATAATTTTGCTGATGCTGTGTTTTTCCATGTATTCACTCATATCTAAACGAATCATGCTGTCCTTGCTGCCGAATAATTCAGCTGCTAGGTTTTTCGTTAATTCTGTTTTACCAACACCAGTTGGTCCAACAAACAGGAAGCTTCCAATTGGTCTGTTTTTTGATTTTAAACCAGCACGGCTTCTTTTAACTGCTTTCGCAACTTTTTGGACTGCAACTTCTTGCCCAATGACTTTCGCCTCAAGGTTTTCTGCTAGGTTCTTCATCTTTTGCTGTTCATCCTGCTGCAGCTTGCCGACAGGAATACCTGTTTTCTTTTCAATTAGCTCTTGAATAAGCGTAACATCCACAACAGGCTTTTCTGTATTAGGATTATTTAATGCTTTTTCAAGTTCTTGCTCTTCTTTACGTAAGGTTGCAGCTGCTTCATAGTTTTCTTCTTTTAATGCAGCTTCTTTAGCTTTCGCGATTTCAGCAAGACGGTTGTCAATTTCATCTGTATTTGTGTAGCTGGAAGCAAGATTCAGTTTAGAACCTGCTTCATCAAGCAAGTCGATTGCTTTGTCTGGCAAGAATCTGTCCTGAATATAGCGGTGTGACATTTCAACACAAGCTTTAATAGCTTCATCTGTGTATGCTACTTCATGGAATTTTTCATATTTATCCTTAATTCCTTCCAAAATAGAGATAGCTGCAGAAACTGTTGGTTCTGCCACTTGAATTGGCTGGAAGCGTCTTTCAAGTGCTGCATCTTTTTCAATTTGGCGGTATTCCTTAAGAGTAGTAGCACCAATTATATGAAGCTCACCTCTTGCTAGGGCTGGTTTAAGAATATTCCCTGCATCCATGGAGCCTTCTGCAGAACCAGCACCAACTAATTGATGAATTTCATCGATAAAAACAATGACGTTTTTGCGTTCTTGAATTTCTTGAATGATTTGCTTCATTCGTTCTTCAAATTGTCCGCGTATACCTGTGTTTGTTACTAATGATGCAACGTCAAGCAAGTAAATTTCCTTGTTTTTCAGTTTTTTAGGAACATTTCCTTCTGAAATCTTCAACGCTAAGCCTTCTGCAATGGCTGTTTTACCAACACCAGGCTCACCGATAAGCACAGGATTATTCTTGTTTCTTCTATTTAATATCTCAATTACTCTTTCAATTTCATTTTCGCGGCCAATTACTGGATCAATAAGTCCTGCATTAGCTAGTTGATTTAAGTTCTTTCCGAATTTATCTAAAATACCGTTTGTTTTATTAGGAACGGGAGCCTGTTGGTTTCCTTGTTCTGCCCCTGATTGTTGAAAGTTTTGATTAAGTGATTTAAACAATTCATCAAAAGGGGAAGATTGTTGGAAAAACATTTGATTAGGTTGTGATGCCATCTTTTGTTTTTCTTTCTGATAGCAGTTGTGGCATAAATTCACTGTGTTTTCTTCATTGTTAAGAACAAAACGTAAGCTCACATTCGCATAGTTAGTTTGGCATAATTGACATTTCATGTTTTAAATCCTCCTTTTGAATTTTGATCAAATTTGACCTTTTGTAATTATGATTATACTTTGACCTTTTTTGACTTTCAACTATTTTGCCTGATGAAATTCCTGGAAATTACATATTTAGACTAAATCCTACAAGTTTCCACTTTGAGAAGAAAGTTTACAGACACTTTATACGAAATAAATAAAGATTTCAAAGAAAATGCTCGTCATTGTTTGTCCATTTTGTCATATAGATTAGTTAAGGAGGGAAATACGTGAAAAACAAGTGGAGTGGAGCCTTTCAGCTTGCAGCTGTATATGTAGGTACTGTTGTAGGAGCTGGTTTTGCAACAGGAAAAGAAATTGTAGAGTTTTTCTCTCAGTTTGGTTTGCTTGGTTTTTTTGGAATATTGGCTTCTGGCTTAATATTTTCTAGCTTAGGTTCGAAACTAATGAGGATATCCGTCAAAATAAAAGCGAAATCTTATCAGGAATTTACGATATTTCTGTTTGGCAGAGTGGCAGGCAGTTTAGTGAATATCCTTATGCTAATCATGCTTATCGGAGTCTGTGCGGTCATGCTGTCAGGAGCAGGGGCAGTCTTTGAAGAGCAGCTTGGCTTAAGCAAAGCTTTCGGTGTCATCTTTACAATAGTCCTTTCATTAATTGTCATGCTTGTAGGCATGAAAGGTTTATTTGCTGTGAACACATTTGTCGTGCCTATTATGATTACATTCAGCTTTATCCTATTTACCTTGTCCTTCCAATTACCTGGCTTCCTTGACCGTATGGATGATTTACCAATATTCAGCTGGAAAGGAATTACTTCGCCCTTTTCTTATACAGCCTTAAATCTTTCATTGGCGATTGCCGTGCTTGTTCCGGCAGCATCTGAAATTGGTGATGACCAAACAGTAAAATGGGGAGGGATAATTGGGGGAATTGCGTTAATGTTTATTCTCTTGTCGAGTCACTTCACATTAATCATGCTCGATAATGTTGACAGTTATGCCATACCAATGGCGTCCATCATGAGAGAGCTAGCTCCTAATTTATCATGGATATATATTATCGTTATATATGGAGAGATTTTCACATCTGTTATTGGCAATGTGTACGGATTAGAAAGGCAATTAAGCCAATATATCAGAATCCCTAGCATTCTTATTATTGCGATTATCTTTGCCGTGTCTTATTCCATTAGCTTCATTCATTATGGCACATTGCTGTCCATACTGTATCCGCTTTTTGGCTATATCAGCCTCGTGTTTTTATTACTATTATGGTTAAAGCCAATTCCACAAAAAAATGTCTGACTCCATTTGAGCCAGACATTTTTTATTGTTAGTTGATAAGCGCCTGCAGTGGGGAAGGAATACGGCCACCACGGTCAACTAGCTTTTGGGAGCTGTATGGGTTGACACCCATAACAGGAGCTCTTCCAAGCAAGCCACCGAATTCAACCATTTCTCCTTCTTTTTTGCCAGGAACAGGGATGACACGAACAGCTGTTGTTTTCTTGTTAATCATGCCGATAGCTGCCTCGTCTGCAATAATCGCAGAAAGGGTTGCTGCAGACACGTCCCCAGTCAATGCAATCATGTCGAGTCCAACAGAGCATACACAAGTCATTGCTTCTAGCTTTGATAATGTTAAGCTGTCATCCATAATACCGCGAATCATTCCGTTATCTTCGCTGACAGGAATGAATGCACCACTTAACCCACCAACATAGGAGCTTGCCATTGCGCCACCTTTTTTCACTGCATCATTCATAAGAGCAAGTGCCGCAATCGTTCCGTGAGTACCAACACGCTCAAGACCAATTTCCTCTAGAATATCAGCAACGCTGTCATTAATGGCATTTGTCGGAGCTAAGGAAAGATCCATAATTCCGAATGGAACGCCTAATCTTTCTGCTACAACTCGTCCGATTAGCTCACCTGCACGCGTAATTTTAAATGCTGTTTTTTTAATGATGTCAGAAACCTCTCCTAAATCAGCATCCGGATATTTGCGAAGCGCACTTAATACAACACCTGGTCCGCTGACACCAACATTAAGGACAACCTCTCCTTCACCAGCACCGTGGAAAGCACCAGCCATAAATGGATTGTCTTCAACAGGATTACAGAATACAACTAGCTTTGCACATGCTAGACCGTTTTGGTCTTTTGTACGCTCAGCTGCATTTTTAATAATGATTCCCATTTGTTTCACAGCATCCATATTAATACCTGTTCTAGTAGTAGCTACTGAAACAGAAGAGCAAACTCTGTCTGTTACTGACAATGCTTCAGGCAGGGCATCAAGCAATGTTTGATCACCTTTTGTGATTCCTTTATGAACAAGAGCTGAATATCCGCCGATAAAATCAACATTTAAATCTTTGGCAGCCTTATCTAATGTTTTAGCAAGTTCAATTGCTTGTTCTACTGTTGCATTTCCAAGGATTTCTGCAATCGGAGTGATGGATATGCGCTTATTAATAATTGGGATACCGTACTCTTTTTCAGCAGCTTCGGCAACCTCTGTTAATTTGCTTGCATAAGTAGTGATTTTTTTATAAACAGCGTTGTTCATTTTTTCAAAATCAGAGTCTGCGCAATCATAAAGGCTAATTCCCATTGTGACAGTACGGATGTCCAAATTCTCCATTTGGACCATATTGATTGTTTCCATCATTTCATTTAATGCAATCTTCACTGTTTTCCCTTCTTTCTTAGACGCGGTGCATAGATTGGAATATTTCTTCTAACTGGATATTAATTTTTAAGTTCAGCTCATTACCTAGTTGATCTAGCTGTTGACGCAATTCATCGAGATTTTCCTTTTGGGTAATATCGACTAACATCATCATCGTAAAAAAGTCCTGTAGAATGGTTTGACTAATATCTAAAATATTAACATTATTTTCTGAAATTACTGTAGTTACTTTGCTGATTATACCTACTTGGTCTTTGCCAATTACACTTACAACTGCACGTCGCTGCTGCATTATATCACCTCATTATTATGATGGTCTTTTTGTTTTGAACCTTCTTTTTAACTTAAAAGTGGATATACAGTATATTTTGCTGCTGTTTTTCCATTACTATGTAAGTGCTCAAGTTAAAGTGCAGTTCTTCAAAAAGACAGTTGCATTTTGTACACGTCTAAAGAGCAAGACATTCCTTCCTAAAAACAGAAAAAGAAGATTGGAATTCTCCAATCTTCTCTTCAGGAAAGAATAACGAATACACTATAAAAGTATAGATCAGTTACTCTCCTGTCCTTTTACCTGAGATTGTGAATCCTTCGGTGCCTAAAAATAGGTCTCTCCAGAAGCTGCTCCTGTCATAGTGTCATCCATGACATTCAACGCACGCTATTCGCATATAAAATTATATTGTGATGTTATCAGTTTTTTTTGATTTGGTCAACAACATTTACAAATAAGAGAATAGAACTACCTTTAAAAGGACAGGGAGAAAAAGAGAGGCAGGAAGGATAAATTAAGCTAACAGAGCTTAAGCTAATAAGGATGAAAAAAGGAGGTGTAAGATTAATGACAAAATCAAAAAGAGAAGAAGAACGAGAGTGGACAGTGCGTAAGCAAAAACAAAAACCACATGGCAAAGTAAAAACAAAAAAAGAGCTAGCAGAAGAATAGAATTCTTAATATCCGGATGGGGAATTTCTCCATAAAACGGGAATATAGTTGGGCAGATGATACCCTGAGCAAGGGAAGTACCAACATGAAGAAGTAAACGGAATTCTAAAAAAAAGCCGGCTTTCGAAAGCCGGCTTTTATCACTTAAGGATTTTATAATTTTTATGATTAACGACTGTTCTTTGCTCTAATTCGAGGTCGCGATAATTATCCATATATGTCAAATCTACTATTACTGAATTCTCATTTACTTTTTCCACAATTCCTTGCAGTCCTCTAAATTCTATAATGTTGCCAACCTCAGCTCTCTTCATGTGTATTCTCTCCTTATATGCCAAATTTGTAGTATTCTGTATATTTTAGTTTGCACTAAAAATACTTCCCCGTAAAGAAATATGGATATATGATGAACAGAAGGAAGTGTTTATTAATTCGTTGTATGTAAACGTAAATAAACCGCTTTCCTTTTTGGATGCTAATGCTAATAATTATGATTCTAAGCTCGGAAAAATACTATAGAACCATGACTTATGGGCTTTCGTTATATGGTTTGAGATTATGCATATCATAATGATTGAAGTTATTATAGCATAGTTTTGATAAATTGGTAATTAAATGCACTTGCCCTTAAAGGCATTCTATGCAAGGTGGTGCAAATTTGTTTCCATTATCCATGTATGATAATAATAGTTATATGTGTTTACAATATAAGAAATGATATATGCACTAATAAAAGGAAGGAAAGTCAAGATTATGTTACAGGAAGAATTTATCAAAGCGTTAGAACAATTGAAATCTGGGGAAATCAAAGAATACAAGGTAAGTAAGGAAGACTTTCTTACCTTCCGCCTTGAGCTAGTAAAAAGAGAAGACTTCAAGCATTACCGCGGTATTGCTCAAAGGGGCGGAGGAGCTATTTATGAGTACCTTACAGAGCCGCGAAGCTAAAGGTACGAGGACATAACGTATTTAAGTGATGATATTTTTTTAAATATGTGCAATATTTTTCATTGTCTCATCGGAAAAGAAATGCTATCCTACTTTTGAGATGTCTTTTTTAAAAATAACTTAAATGCCTGATAATTATCAATAATTTACATTTTTTCTTATGAATTGGAAAAAACTATAATGGTCAAATAATATATAAAAGTGTTGATTTTATGAAGAAACAGAACAATCTCTGCTTGATTTCTATTGGGACAGGTTTAAAATTTACATCTTTTATACTTTCAGTTTACAATAGTAGCTATGAAATATATATTAGTTATGGATAAACGATTCTTGACTATTATATGGGGTTGTTTAAGTTGAAAAGGCTAAAACCATCTTATTTATTATTTGAATGAAGGAGTTTGATATTAATGGTAGAAAAACAATTTAAAGTTATCGCAGATACAGGGATTCATGCACGACCTGCAACGCTTTTAGTACAAGCTGCAAGCAAATTTGATTCAGAAATTAACCTTGAGTACAAAGAAAAAAAGGTTAACCTTAAGTCTATCATGGGTGTTATGTCCCTTGGAATTGGCCAAGGCGCTGATATCAAAATCATTGCTGAGGGCAGTGACGAGACAGAAGCAATTAATGGTTTAGAAGAAACATTGAAAAAGGAAGGACTTGCTGAATAATGAGTTTTTTACAAGGAATTGCGGCCTCTAGTGGAATTGCCATTGCAAAAGCATATCGTTTAGTAGAACCAAATTTATCATTTGAAAAGAAAACAGTAGAAGATGCTGCTGCTGAAATTAACCGTTTTCAAGAAGCTCTTTCTACTTCTAAGCAAGAGTTAGATGCTATTCGTGAAAAAGCGAAAACAGAATTAGGTGCTGATAAAGCAGCTATTTTCGAAGCTCATCTTTTAGTATTGAGCGATCCTGAATTAATCGCTCCAATCGAAGACAAAATCAATACAGAATCAGTAAATGCTGAAGTTGCCCTAAAAGAAACAACAGATATGTTTATTAACATGTTTGAATCAATGGATAATGAGTACATGCAAGAGCGTGCTGCTGATATCCGTGACGTAACTAAAAGGGTTCTTTCACACTTACTTGGCGTACATTTAGCTAATCCAAGCATGATTTCAGAAGAGGTTGTAGTTGTTGCGGAGGACTTAACTCCATCTGATACAGCTCAATTAAACCGTCAATTTGTTAAAGGCTTTACTACAGATATCGGCGGAAGAACTTCTCACTCTGCTATCATGGCTCGTTCTTTGGAAATTCCTGCAGTTGTTGGAACGAAAAAAGTAACGGAAGAAATCTCAAACGGCGATTTAGTAATTGTTGACGGATTGAAAGGTGAAATTCACATCAATCCAACACCAGAAGTAGTGGAAAGCTACAAAAAAATCGCTGCAGAATATGAAGAGCAAAAAGCTGAGTGGGCTAAGCTTGTTAATGAGAAAACTGTCAGCGCTGATGGTGTGCATGTAGAACTTGCTGCAAACATCGGAACTCCAAACGATTTAGAAGGTGTTACTTCAAACGGTGGAGAAGCAGTTGGTCTTTACAGAACTGAATTCCTTTACATGGGAAGAGATCAGCTTCCAACAGAAGATGAGCAGTTCGAATCTTACAAAGCTGTTCTTGAAGGCATGAAAGGTAAACCAGTTGTTGTTCGTACATTGGATATCGGTGGGGACAAAGAGCTTCCATACCTTGAGCTTCCAAAAGAAATGAACCCATTCCTTGGATTCCGTGCAATTCGTCTATGTTTAGAGGAAACTGGAATCTTCCGTACGCAATTAAGAGCATTGCTTCGTGCAAGCTCATATGGAAACTTGAAAATCATGTTCCCAATGATTGCAACATTAAACGAATTCCGTGCTGCTAAAGCATTGCTTGAAGAAGAAAGAGCAAACCTGATTGCTGAAGGCGTAACAGTTGCTGATAAGATTGAACTTGGAATCATGGTTGAGATTCCATCAACTGCTGTATTGGCTGACCAATTTGCTAAAGAAGTTGATTTCTTCAGCATCGGAACAAATGACTTGATTCAATACACAATGGCTGCTGACCGCATGAACGAAAGAGTTTCATACCTGTATCAGCCTTACAATCCATCCATTCTTCGTCTTGTTAAGATGGTTATTGATGCTGCGCATAAAGAAGGCAAATGGGCTGGAATGTGTGGAGAGATGGCTGGAGACGAAACGGCAATTCCATTATTGCTTGGTTTAGGATTAGATGAATTCTCCATGAGTGCTACATCTATCCTTAAAGCAAGATCACAAATTCTTAGCCTGTCTAAAAAAGAAATGGAAGAGCTTGCTGAAAAAGCATTGCAAATGTCCACAACTGAAGAAGTTATGGAAGCTGTTAAAGCAGCAGCTAAACTTTCTTAATCAGACAGAAAAAATAATTTATAAAAAAAATGAAAATGAATGTTTAGAATGCTCTTAAAGGGGGTAAAACTAAACTAAGCACAGGCACTTAAAGTTTTTAAGTTTGCTAAGCTATTCTCATTTTCCCCTTATTTGGCTGACTAGTTCACTAGTCAGTCCTTTTTTTTGTTTCTGTTCCTCATCATCTATTAATGAATACCTATTAATCCATATGTTATGATTATTAATGTTAGCAATAGTTTTTATGAAGTTGGAGGGAAGAAATCGGATGTTGACTAATGAGAATACTGTAATTGGTTTTATTGGTGTCGGAGTTATGGGGAAAAGCATGGCCAGAAACCTAATGACAAACGGTTATCCTGTTGTCGTTTACAACCGCACGAAGGAAAAGGCTGAGGAATTGCTGAATGATGGTGCTGCTTGGGCGGAGAGTCCGAGAGAAGTGGCTGAAAAAGCAAATGTAATTATTACAATTGTTGGCTATCCGAAGGACGTAGAAGAGGTGTATTTAGGCAAGGATGGCATTATTAACAATGCGCAAGCAAATACATATGTAATTGATATGACTACTTCCACTCCAAGCTTAGCAAAAAGAATTTATGAAGAAGCAAAGAGCAAAAGCATACATGCCTTGGATGCTCCAGTTTCAGGCGGAGATATTGGTGCGAGAGAGGCGAAGCTTTCGATAATGGTTGGTGGTGCTGAAGAAGATTTCGCTGCTGTACTGCCAATTTTCGAAATTTTAGGAACAAACATTGTCTATCAAGGTAGTGCCGGCGCTGGTCAGCATACGAAAATGTGCAACCAGATTGCAATAGCTTCTAATATGATTGGTGTTTGTGAAGCAATAGTTTATGCAGAAAAGGCTGGACTGAATCCAGATAATGTTCTCAAAAGCATCACAACAGGAGCTGCTGGCAGTTTTTCGCTGTCAAATCTAGCGCCGAGAATTATTAAAGGGGATTTTGATCCAGGATTTTATATTAAGCATTTCATTAAAGACATAAGGATTGCCATGGAGGAAGCAAAGCAGATGGAGATGGAAACTCCAGGCTTGGCTCTTGCAGAAAATTTATATAGCAGACTTGCTGCTCTAGGACAAGATGAGCTCGGTACACAAGCATTGTATAAGTATTGGCAGCAATAATAATAAGGATCTCTTCAATTATGAAGAGATCCTTATTATTATTTAAGGGTATCTAGATAAGTACCAAGCCTGTCACAAGCTTCTTTTAATGTATCAAAAGAATATGCGAAAGAAATACGGAAATAACCTTCTCCTAAAGGAGAAAAAGCACTACCTGGAACAACTGCCAAATTGGCTTTTTCGACTAAATCTAAACAGAAGTCAAATGATGTAATGCCAGACACAGGAATCTTAATGAAGAAATAAAAGGCACCGTCTGGATTAACGACCTCTAAACCGATATCCGTCAAACGGGAATAAAGATAATCCCGTCTTTTTTTGTACTCCTCCTTCATTGGCAGACTGTCATCAATACCAACAGTTAATGCCTGCAAGGCTGCTTGTTGAGATATAGACGAGGCACATGTTACATTGTACTGATGAACCTTTAGTATTTGCTGACAAATATTTTCAGGAGCAAATAAAAAGCCAATACGCCAGCCTGTCATGCTATGGGATTTCGATAACCCGTTAATGACAATCGTTTTCTCTCTGAGGAAACTGCCGATAGAAATATGAGTTGCGTCAAAAAGCAGCTCACTGTATATTTCATCTGCCAGTACAAAGATATCTTTGTCCTGCAGTAAATCAGCTATTGCCATTAGCTCTTTTTTATTTAAGCCGACCCCTGTCGGATTGCTTGGGTATGGAAGAACGATACATCTTGTTTTATCCGTTATGTAAGGTTCAATGAGCTCTGCTGTAAAACGAAAGTCATTCTCTTTAATATCAACGTAAATGGGCGTTGCACCACATAAGCGGATAATCGGCTCATAACCAGGATACACAGGACCTGGCAGAATAACTTCAACACCTTCCTCTAATATTGTACGGAAGGCAATATCAATTGCCTCACTAGCACCCGTAGTTACGATAACCTCTGTTGCTGGATGATAGTTTAAACTGTATTTTTTTGCGACAAAGTCACAAGCAGCTTGTCTTAGCGCCAAATCTCCTGCGTTGTGTGTGTATGTGGTGAAATCCTCGTCAATGGCTTTTTTTGCAGCTTCTTTAATGTGAGCAGGTGTAGGGAAATCAGGCTGACCAATCGTCAGTGCAAGCATGCCCTCTTTGCCTGCAACCATATTGGAGAATTTACGAATTCCGGATATTTCAATATCCTTTACTTTTTTATTTATCAAATATTCCATGTTTTCCACCTTATTGTTTATTTTCTGCTGATTATAAGTATCATAACAAATCCAGGTTATCTTGAAAACAATAGCCTTGTCAGAAAAAAAAGCACTTTAAAAAAAGCGCATTAGAATGATTTAGTAGCCATATTCCCAATCTATGTCGTCTTTTAGGAGAACCTTTTCTCCACAAGAATATACTTGTTCGTTCTGTTCAGCGTCCGTAATGTTCTCTATGATAATGATAGATGAATCCTCATTAAATAAAATGGCTGTGCCGTTCATGATTATAACCCCCTTCTAATTTCGCTATAAATTCTTTATAGAATATTTTATTCACTAATAGGAAATCCGATTTGATTTTAGAGCAATGTTCACAAAGATGATACATTTATTGCTCCTGAATAGGAGGAAATTATGGGGGGCTATTACAGTTTTTTTACATAAAAAGGGTTGTTTACTCACATTGCAGCAGATATGATGGAAAAGGAGGGGAGAATTCCCAAAAATGTATAGAGTATGAAACTTTCGGTTGAAAACAAAGGATCTCCGTCTGCAAGTAAATGTTAAAACAAAAATTTTTTTGAAACGAAGGAGGTCGAAAGAGCTTTATGGAACAATCAAAAACACAATCACAGAAATTGCGTGGTACAGCACTATATTTTTCCTTGCCGATACTCGCTTGGGCCCTGTATGATGCGGCAAATACAATATTTTCTTCCAATATTAATACGATATTTTTCCCATTATATTTACAAGAAATCATTGGTACAAATAAAGTTCAAGAACAAATAGCTAGTACTGTAATTACGTATTCTAATGCATTAGCCAGCTTTTTGTTAGTTTTATTTTCGCCATTATTTGGCGTTTTGATGGATAGGACTGGCAGAAAAAAGAAATATATTATTATATTCACCATTCTTACTGTTCTTGGTACCATTCTTATGGGAGTTGTTGGGGGGATAACCTTCGAGGGTTCTATAATGGGCATTCCAATGTCATTATTTTTCGTCATATTATTATTTGTTTTTGCCAAGTTTGCCTATCATTCTAGTCTTGTGTTTTATGATACGATGATTTCTGATTTAGGCACAAAAGAGCAAATGCCACTTATTTCGGGATTCGGTGTAGCTGTTGGCTATATGGGAACATTAATTGGCCTTGCCGTCTACCTGTTTGTCGGAGATGGTGATTATTATCGCTCCTTTATTCCAACAGGCCTGCTGTTTCTCTTATTGTCTTTACCGCTTTTCTTTATAATTAAAGACACTCCAAAACAGACTGCCGAAAAGCAATCTTTTCTATCTGGGTATAAGGAAATCTTTGAAACGTTTAAACAGGCTCGGAAATACCGTGAAATCTTCACATTCATGATTGCCTATTTCTTTTTAAATGATGCAGTTGCAACAACCATTGCTGTAATGGCGGTTTATGCAAATACGGTAGTTGGTATTTCGGCAGGAAAGTTTATCATTTTATATTTGGTCTCTACCTTATCAAGCATTATCGGGTCGTTTATTTTCGGTTATATTGCCAAGAAAATAGGTGCTTACAAATCAATCCGAATTGTTGGGGTTCTTCTTGTGATTGCATTAATTATCGCAGCAGTTGCATGGAACGAATTGCAGTTTTGGATTGCAGGAAGCATGTTTGGTATTGCGCTTGGAAGTATGTGGGTTACATCAAGGGCTTATATTGTTGAAATTACGCCAGAAGAAAAACGTGGCCAATTCTTTGGATTATTTGCCTTCTCAGGTAAGGTTTCATCAATTGTAGGACCACTCTTATATGGAAGCATTACCTTTATTTTTGCTGATTTAGGCAATACTGCAAGCAGAATGGCATTAGGCTCACTGATTATCTTAACTGTCATCGGCTTAATCATTCATGGGAAAGTGCAAAAGAGTACTAAATAAATATTTTCCTTTAGAATGACCTAAACTATCATACAGAAATAGTTTGGGTTTTTCTTTGTTGTTTTGGAAAGAGTGATGATGCTTTTGGGAAAAGGATTGAAATTATTTCAAGCACAGTCTTCACAGTATCAGAAAACAGCCGATATAAAGAAGGATTCAAGGCAAACACAGATAAAAACTTTTGCCAATTATAAAATAATTGATTAAGTTTGCACTTAATAGCAACGATATAACGTATAGGTAGATTATGCTCAAGTAGGAAGGACGAGAATGATGAACAAAGATAAAGGCATTTTGTTAGAAACGGGTACAAATGAATTAGAAATCGTCGAATTTGGGGTAGGTAAAAATAAATTTGGGATTAATGTTATCAAGGTAAAAGAAATTATTAACCCAGTGCCGATTACAACTATTCCCCATGCCCATCCTAATGTAGAGGGCATCATGGAGCTGAGAGGAGAGGTTCTGCCTGTAGTCAACTTGGCAAATGCTCTTGGCTTACCACCTTCAGAGGAGCCAGAGAAAGATAAGTTTATTGTATCTGAGTTTAATAAAACAAAAATTATCTTTCATGTACATAATGTCTCCCAGATACATCGTATCTCATGGGAAGACATTGAAAAGCCATCTGAAATGTACCAAGGGGCTGAAAGCCAAATCATTGGTGTTATTAAGCTGAACGGGGAAATGATTTTGTTGCTTGATTTTGAACGTATTGTCGTAGACATTAACCCAGAATCAGGAATTAATGTGCAGCAAGTGAAAAGATTAGGTGCTCGTGAAAGAAGCAATAAGCAGCTTATCGTTGTTGAGGATTCACCATTATTAAGAAAACTGCTGGAGGATACGCTGTCAGAGGCAGGGTATGATAAGGTGCAATTCTTTGAAAATGGGCGAGAAGCATACGATTATTTAGAAGGAATAAATGAGTCAGGCAAAAGCGTAGAAGATATTGTCCAGCTTGTTATTACAGATATAGAAATGCCGCAAATGGATGGCCATCATTTAACAAGAAAAATCAAAGAGGATGCGAACCTGGGACAATTGCCGGTTATCATTTTCTCCTCCTTAATTACGGAAGATTTAAGACATAAAGGAAAACGAGTTGGGGCAAACGCTCAAGTCAGCAAACCAGAAATTGCTGAATTGATACTGCTTGTTGATGAGCATATCATTTAAAAACAAAAAAGTCTGCACGAAACGGATAATCCGGTTCCATGCAGACTTTTTTTATTTATCATAGAAAAAAACAGGCCGAGTACTCCTGCATAATTATTTAGTAGCTTTCACCGAGCTTTTTAAAAACAGGCTTAACATAACGTTTGTTTTGAGGCTTGTTTTGATCCGGCTTGTCTTCTTTTAATCCAGTATAAGCGATGAGCAGTTTTTTTGCCTGATTAAGGGAAATGGTTGATTTTGGATTCCTGACATTTTGGTTTAAGGAGCCAAGATGGGGCAGTTCTTCAAAATCTTTTTTTGTTGGAGGTAGGTGGAAGGTATATTCTCCACATTGTACCAATATATCAGATTGCTGCTGACTGTTTCTTGGATTGCCTGAAAAATGAAGTCCGATTTTTTTTGCTTTACCTTCAAACAGCAGTTTTTGCAGACTAGCTTGTTTTAGCTTGTAAAGAAACTTTGGATCTGTTGCTGTTTTAGCATGGCGATTAACTACTGAAATGGATTGTGAGAGGTTGTCAATCGTTGGGTTCAATTGCGGCATTTTTGACGGATGCTTGTGCATAATCTTTGAACTCCTTTCTGGTAGAGTATGAATACAAGCTATTATACTATTTTTCCAAAAGAAAAGAAATCCTTTCTGAAATCAATAGTGAATAATTGACAGTTTATTTTTTATGAGGAGAATATAAACATTAGACTTTATGCGCCGATATTTATACTAAGAAAAACGAGATAAGCATCTTGTTTGAATAAGACGTATATAAATAGTTTTTAGTATTCATTTATATTAACCGTTAAGCTTTTATTTTATACATTAGAGGGTAACTAACCAGTTAGTAGCAGTGAGAGAAGTAGAATAAGGATGATACAAATGAATGGATTATATGAGATCCTAAATGATGAAAATCATAAAAATATAAACAATCGAATTGAGAGAATCATATTTGAAATCATTTTTAAGCATATCAATGATATGGTTTACATTATGAAGGCAGAACCTGGCCCGCTTTTTACTTATGTTTTTGCAAATGAGGCTGCATATGCGCATGCGAAACTCGCCCCAAACTATATTGGGAAAACCTTGCAGGAGGTTCTTTTACCAAGTTTAGCCGAGGTCCTTCAGGAAGAATATGGTATTGTTTATGACACCAAAGCAATGCGTGTTTTTTCTGATGAAGTCATCCTGCCAGAAGGAATCAAGCGTTATGGGGAGTCTGTTTTGACACCTATTTTGGATACAGACGGGTATGTGAAATTTATTGTGTCTGTGACAAGAGATGTAACAAAGCTACAGGAAGAAAAACAGAGACTCATTGAGAGAGAACAGCAAATTCGCTCCATTGTCGACCACAACCTTGATGCCGTTCTAGGAATCGATTTACATGGTTCCATTTATACGGTTAACCCAGCTGGGGAAAAGCTGACAGGATACACGTTAGAAAAGATTCTAAACAGGTCCATTTTTGAATTAATTGATGAAGACAGCCTCACATACTTTAAGGATCAAATTAGAAAATGCCGGTTGACACATTTGTCCCAGTCGATTGACAGTTTGTTAAAAATGAAGAATGGTCATGTCCTTAATCTTCATATTAAAATTATTCCTATCCTTGTAAATAATAGTGCACAAGGAATGTATATCATCTTAAGAGATATGTCAGAGAAAAAAGAAACAGCAGAAAAAATCAGATACATGGCTTTCCATGATCAGCTCACAGGACTGTATAACAGAAGAGCACTGTTGGAAGATTTAAATATGGAAATAAAGAAAGCGAAAGAAAATGGAACAGAAATTGCACTGCTGACAATTGACCTTGACAGGTTCAAATATATTAATGACACATTTGGTCATATAGTTGGCGACCAAATATTGATAAAGGTTGCAGACCGGCTGTTAGAATTTAATAATGTGGATTGTCATGTGTATAGGCAAGGCGGAGATGAGTTCATTATTATTCTTGCAAACATCACGAGGCAGAAGGCAACCTCTTTTGCTCAAGCAATCCTGTCAAGATTTGCGAGCTCCTTTTACTTGGATTCACAGGAATACTATATTACCCCAAGCATTGGCATAAGTATGTACCCGAATGATGGGAAGGATGAAGGCACGCTCATTAAAAATGCAGATGAAGCATTATTCAGAGTGAAGGAAAGAGGCAAAGCTCATTATCAATTTTATCGGTCTGATATGAATATTACCTTAACAAACATTGTAACAATGGAGACAAATTTACGGAAAGCTGTACAAAACGAGGAGCTGACCTTATTTTATCAGCCTCAAATTGACTTGAAGGACAAGACAATTAAGAGTGTAGAAGCACTGCTTAGATGGGAATGCCCTACATTAGGTTTCGTTTCTCCTGGAGAATTTATCCCCCTTGCAGAGGATACAGGCCTTATCATTCCAATTGGAAACTGGGTCATTGAAACAGCATGCAAGCAAATCAGCAGCTGGCTGAAGGCTTTTGGCAATGGCATCCGCATTGCAGTCAATATTTCTCCCAAACAATTCGAACAACCTAACTTTGTAGATATCATTAAGTCAGCGATTATAAAAAATGATATACCGGCAAATTTGCTTGAAATCGAAATAACAGAAGGCGCCATGCATAATTCAAAGGAGGCAATTCCTGTATTAAGGAAATTGAAGGAGCTTGGTGTTATCATATCTGTTGATGATTTCGGGACGGGGTATTCTTCGTTAAGCTATATTAAGCAATTTCCAATCGATATTTTAAAAATTGATCAATCATTTGTCAGAGATGTATTGGAAAATGTTAAGGATGCAGCGATTATTACAACCATCATTCACTTAGGAAAAAACCTGGGGATGGACGTTATTGCTGAAGGTGTAGAATGTCAGGAGCAGGCAGATATTCTGCTAGCAGCAAATTGCCATAAGGCACAAGGTTTTTACTATTCCAGACCACTTCCAGCTAGTGAAGTGGAGAAGTTATTATTGTCCCGCGCAAACTTTGGAAATAGGAATGAAAAAGCGGATAATTGAATAAATTAAAGAAAAGGGTATGAGGAATTCATCCCTTCCCCAACTGAAATTGCCATCCTCGGATGATTTCCAAGGATGGCAACATTTATCTATAACTGACAGCCCGATTTTTTAAAGCTGCCCATGATTTAATAAAACGCGCTTTATTTACCTTCACATTTTTTCTTCCTGACAGTGGATCATTAAGATAAACATAATTTTTGTCGTAACCAACTAGTACAACAGCATGAAGGTCAAGTGGTGTTTTAATGGTTCTTCCTTTATGCTCCCAAGATTCCCATCTGTCTGGCAGCCTATAGTCACCAGTTGTCCAAACTACAACAGGAAAACCATCAGATACATGCTTTTCAACAGCAGAGAAAGAAAGATTCGTTAAATTAACGGCCCTTTCAGGCAAATAATGATTCACTAAATCTTCAATTGGTTGATCAAAAACAGCATAGCCGCTTCTTCGACCTGTCATATCTCCAACAAACCCGACTGCCGGGTCACCCCAGCTAATAATATCTCCATGTTTTTTGATAAGAGGGTCAGAATCCTTGGCTACTTTTTTGTATAAATCCATTTTTGTGACCTTTACACCTGCATATTGCAGCACCATTGCCAAACTGGTGACCTCACATCCATACTTTAAGTCTGGATTCTGCTTAATTAATGGTACATTAAGCCTGATAGACCTGCCTGTTTGAGGAGAGGCTACAGGCGTTGCTTGAGCACCTTCAGCGGATGCGATGGAAGCTATATCGAACCTAGTTTCTGGCTTCAAGGAAGTTATCAGAAGCACCATCAGAAAAATCAATTTGAAATGACTCATAGGCAACCTACTTTCGATTGCCGACTCCTATAAACATTAGGATATGAGTTTTCAGGTTGTTTATGAGGACAGATAATTTCCAATAAAGGTGAATTATCATGATTATAGGCTAAATATTCAAAATAAATATGCTGTTACATGCCTATTCAAGGGAAAAAGCACCACATTGTATGGTATAATTAGTCATTATTTATGGGGAGGCTGATCAAAATATGGACGCATTAGATATTTTGACAGATCTAGAAAATGTCATCCCTTATTTCCAAGCTATTTTTAGTGCTGATGAACATAAAGTAATTGGATATGAAGTATTAGGAAGATATAACGGGATAAATGGGATAGAAAGCTTAGGTCCGTTTTTTTTAGATGAGTCAATACCAGAAGAATATAAAAATGAAGTAGACAAGGCAGTATTGACAAAGGCATTGGATAAAGCGACAGAGGTTAAGGGAGATTTCCTGCTATTCATCAATCGCGATGCTGATCTCCTTATGTATGATGATGGTGAGGAATTTCTGCAAATGCTTATGTCGTACGAAGAGCGGGGCATGGATTTAAAACGGATTGTACTCGAAATATCAGAACGGAACTATACTGGTCAATCTCAACATCTTGATCATTTGCTTGTTTATTATCGTACATTTGGCATCAAGATTGCTATTGATAAAATGGGAAGTGAAAGCAGCTATATTGATCGAATTGGAGAATTAGCTCCAGACATTATGAAAATCGACCTGTTAGCGCTTCGTTCCACATCTACTTCTCATATGTATCAAAATGTTCTTTATTCTCTGTCCATGCTTGCCAGAAAAATAGGCGCAAACCTTTTGTTTGAAAATATTGAAATGGTACACCAGCTTCAATTTGCTTGGAAAAATGGCGGTAGATTTTATCAAGGATTTTACTTGCATCATCCGGAAGAATATTTTATTGACCCAGCAATCCGCAAAAGCCAATTAGGTGCCGAATTTCATGAATTTATCTCATATGAAAAGAAAAAGCTGACATCTATTCTTCAGTTAACAGCAAAATTTCAAATTAAGCTAAACGAATTATTGCAGAAGTACCGTAAATACAGCAGCTATGAAGAACTTTTGAAGTGCTTGTCAAATGAGCTGACAGATGTTGCCTTTCGAATGTATGTATGTGATGAAGACGGCTTTCAAAAATCAGCAAATATCTTTTATGACAACAACATTTGGGTTCTGCAGGATGAATATGTAAATAAAAACTGGAGCTGGCGCCCGTATTTCCTAGAAAATATCATCAGGATGCAAAATGAAAAAAAAGGCATCCTGTCCGATTTATACAGCGACATTGAAACAGGCGGAACAGTTAGGACATTTTCCTATCCTCTTGATGCTAATGAATTTCTTTTTATCGATCTTTCCTATAACTTCCTCGATAAAATGGAAGTATTGATTAATTAAGACCCTATATTAGGGTCTTTTTTTATGTTTAACGTTATATTGCCCTGTTTTGGGGTATACGTCTTATAAGAGAGAATTTTGTCAAACTAGTTCGGAATTTTACGAACGAAAATAGGAATACAGCCAAGCAATTATTGTTATCATTAACATAGAGAAAGGGGAGACGGCAAATGAAAAAGACGATGACCAGTATTTTTGTTTTAGTACTAGCCCTTGCATTTGCACATCCATCACTAGCTAAGGAAAAAGAAGAATTGTCAACAAGAGGAGAAGTCCTGCAATTTTTGGAAGATGCATTTAAAGCCCAAGTATCATTAAGTGAAAGGTATAGAGAAATGGAAGAAGTAAACGCTATTTTAACACCGTATTTTTCTAATGAGTATAAGGACAGTTTTCTTGAAGCTAACCTCGTGACGGAAAATGGCAAGTTCCTTACATACGGCAGTGATTTTGCTCCATACTATATTCCGTTTTTTCAGTTTTCGGAAAAAACAGAAATAGATATTCAACAAGATAAGATTTATGTATACGAATATTTTGAAGCACCAGAGGACGGCCCTTTATACTATGAGGATCATTATGAAGGACTTCTTTTAGAGAAAACAAATGACAAATGGAAGGTATCAAGCCAGCTTACAAATGAGGAAATAGTTGATTATCTAAAAGAGGAAAAAGAAAATGACAGCAAGCATCAAAACGGTATGCTGTCATTGCTGAATATAAATTGGGGAAAAGAGATTTTTGCTGATATTCAGATTTCTCTCAGCACTCCTTTTTTAAAATATTAATTTTAACATTCTTAGCAGCGGTATTTGCTCTTAAAAGCCAAGAACCTCCTGAAGTTTATCATGGTCAAAGCCAGCGATTACTGTTTCTCCAATGATGAAAGTAGGAGTAGAATAACATTGATATTTTTGCACAAGTTCTTTTCTTGCACGAGCATCTTTTTGGATATCCTTTAAGTCCAGTTCAAATCCTTTTTCCTTTAGAAATGTTTTCGCATATTCACATGGCGGACAATCCGGCTGTGTATACATTGTGATTTTTTTCAAAAAAACTGCCTCCATCTATGTGTTGATATATTGTTTTATCATAGCATATTATATGGTCATAAAAAAAAAGATTTGCTCATTCTTCAATTTTACTTGGACAAACACCCCGCAATATTTTATTCTGTTATTATTGGCATTTACACAAAGCAAGAAAGCTTGCTTTAATTTAAAGGGAAAGTGTATAGAAACATGCTAATAGTTAAACCTATAAAGTATATGGGTTTGTTTGAAAGGAGAGAGAGCATGTCACAGCTTCAAGGCATATTAACACGTTTGAAAAATTTACAAGAACAATCAACAGGGGGAGAACCTTCCCAACGTTTTTTTGAGGTGAACGGCGAAAGAAAATGCCAAGTTACATTCCATCCAAAAACAGAAACATACGAGTTGGAAGTATACAACGATAAAGAAAAGCCAAAAAGATATCAATTCGACAATATTGATATGATTACAATTGAAATTTTTGACCTTATTCAATAATCACTTTAAAGGAGCCGTGTTGTTTACGGCTCCTTTTTTGTGTCATTAACGTGCATAATTGCGCAGTTATGCAACAGTCTAATACTGAGTACGTTTGAAGGGAGCTGAAATCACATGCAAATTACAGTGACTTGTCCAGAATGCCAACAGCAGGAATCATTAGAAAATGTCCTGACAGCACAGTCTAATCAGAATGTTATCTACACTTGTCCAAATTGTGGCTACAATCAGCGTAACATTGAAACTAGCAAGGGTTAAATGAGCAAATGGCCGAAAATTATGGTAAGATAGTGGAGTAGAAAATAAACTATTGAGGAGTTTTCGGCTATGACCAGCATACACAACGGAGAATTTTTAGACATTACAGTGAAAGAATTAATGATTCCTTCTGAACGTGTTGCCCATGTGCAAGTTGGTAATAATTTAGAGCATGCTCTTTTAGTGCTGACGAAAAGCGGCTATTCTTCCATACCTGTACTAGATCCTTCCTATAAGCTCCATGGCTTGCTCAGCACGCCCATTATTATGGAAAGTATCCTCGGGCTAGAGCGCATTGAATTTGAAAAATTAGATAGCATTAAAGTAGAAACTATTATGAATACGATTGTCCCTAGGGCAAATACAAATACTGCATTGAAAGACATGATGGAAATGTTAACTGATAATCCTTTTATCTGCCTTGAGGATGATGAAGGATTATTTGATGGTATTTTGACTCGAAGGTCTGTCCTAAAAAGGCTAAATACATTTTTGGAAATATAGACTTTGTGCAAGCTTCGATTCTTCAGGCTTCCCTAGTGTTATTCCCCTATAAGGCATATCTGCATTATCCATCGACTTACAAATCGTTTTCCGCAAGCGAATATCTGCATGAACAAAGAGAGGTACTATATGTCAACAATATCTGAGCTGCAATTGTTAAAGGTTTTAGCCCAAGAAATGAATATGAGAAAAGCGGCAGAAAAACTGTTTGTATCTCAGCCAGCCCTCTCCCAGCGTTTGCAGAACATTGAGAAGGAATGGGGAACCAAACTGTTTATCAGGTCACAACGAGGGCTTTCATTGACAGCAGCCGGTGAGCTTGTGGCACAATTTGCAGTTGACACGATCAGCAACGAAGAAAAGGTGAAGGAAGCGATTCACGCATTAAGAGGCGAGGTTCATGGGACATTAAGTATTGCTGCAGCCAGTATTGTCGGTCAGAATTGGCTGCCAGGGGTGCTAAAGGAATTTATTAAAAGCTACCCAAGGGCGAAAGTATCCTTAATAACTGGCTGGAGCAGTGAAATATTGAAATCAATGGCTGATGGCAGCATACACCTTGGAATAATCAGAGGAGGATCTGATTGGAAAGGTGCTAAAAAGCACTTGTTTGATGATCCTCTCTATTTAGTGGACAGTAAGATTTCAAGCCTTAATCAGCTGATGGATACAGACAGACCATTTATACAATTTAAAAGCGATTCCAGCTATTATGAGGAAATTCAAGAATGGTGGCACAGACAATTTCCGGCTCCTCCTAAAAATACCATTTATGTTGATCAAATCGAAACATGCAAGCAGTTAACCTTTAATGGAATTGGCTATAGTATTTTGCCTGGCATTGCACTTCAGGGGGCAAATGAAAACCTCTTTCAAGTCCCTCTTCAAGATGACCGGAATACTCCGATTTACCGAAGTACATGGCTTATTGGTTATGAGGCTGCATTTCAGCTGAAGCAAGTGCAGGCATTTCTTGATATTATCGACGAATATGTGGGACAGAGAGAATAGTTGTCAAAAGAAATAGGGTTTTTAGAGCCTTGAATTGTTAGCATAGATTCAAGGGGGATTGTTTGTTTTTTGCTTGTCTTCTATGCTTTTGTTTGGTAAAGTAATGCTTAGTGTTATATATACATATTGGAGGTAAACAAGATGAAAATGATGGATGCAAATGAAATTATTTCATTTATTGCAAATAGTACAAAATCAACACCTGTAAAGGTATATGTTAAAGGTAGCTTATCTGAAGTTAACTTCGGTGAAAAAATTCAATCTTTTGTTAGCGGAGATGCTGGTGTTGTATTTGGCGAATGGTCTGACATTAGTGAAGTGATTGAAGCTAATAAAGAAAAATTCACTGATTATGTAGTTGAAAATGATCGCAGAAACTCAGCTATTCCTCTATTAGATATGAAGAACATCAAAGCTCGTATTGAGCCAGGTGCAATTATTCGTGATCAAGTGGAAATTGGTGACAATGCCGTTATCATGATGGGTGCTGTTATTAATATCGGTGCAAGCATCGGCGAAGGCACAATGATCGATATGGGTGCTATTCTTGGTGGACGAGCTACTGTTGGTAAAAACAGCCATGTAGGTGCAGGAGCAGTCCTTGCAGGTGTTATCGAGCCACCTTCTGCTAAACCAGTTATCGTGGAAGACGATGTTCTTATCGGTGCAAATGCAGTTGTTGTTGAAGGTGTTACTGTTGGTAAAGGTGCTGTTGTTGCGGCAGGTGCAATCGTGCTTGAAGATGTTCCGGCAAACACATTGGTTGCAGGTGCTCCAGCACGCATCATCAAAGAAATTGATGAAAAGACAAAATCTAAAACAGAAATTATGCAAGAGCTTCGTAAATTATAATACAGACAAAAGCGTGGGAACTCACTTCCGCGCTTTTCTTTTTAATAGGGTTCTTTAAGTCGAACTAATACCTATAAGCTGGAGGAAAAAAAGGTGGCAAAAACCGATTATGTACAAATTAGACGAGACTTGCACCAAATTCCTGAACTAGGGTTTCAAGAATATAAAACACAGGCCTATCTGTTAAACTATATTCGTTCATTACCTAGTGACCGTATTGAAATAAAACAATGGAAAACAGGGATTTTTGTTAAGGTGCTTGGAAGGAAACCTGTCAGACTTATCGGCTATCGAGCAGATATTGACGGGCTTCCAATTAAAGAAGAGACAGGATTGCCGTTCTCCTCTAATCATGAACAGGAAATGCATGCTTGCGGTCATGATTTTCATATGACAATTGCTCTCGGTGTATTAACTAATATCGTGGAAAACCAGATTGATGATGATATGCTTTTTGTGTTCCAACCGGCAGAAGAAGGACCAGGCGGTGCGGAGCCAATGTTAAAAAGTGATATCATGCAGGAATGGAAGCCAGATATTATGATAGCCCTCCATGTCGCACCTGAATATCCTGTTGGGACAATCGCAGTGAAGCCTGGCCTGCTTTTTGCCAATACGTCCGAACTATTCATCGACCTGAAAGGTAAAGGTGGACATGCTGCTTATCCGCACCAAACGAATGATATGGTCGTGGCTGCATGTAATTTAGTAGCCCAGCTCCAAACCATTGTTTCAAGAAATATCGACCCTCTAGACAGTGCCGTTGTAACGATTGGAAAAATAACTGGTGGTACTGTTCAAAATGTAATAGCAGAAACAGCAAGATTGGAAGGAACAATGCGTACACTTTCAGCTGAATCTATGACAAAGGTTAAGGATAGGGTAAAAGCTCTTGTCAAAGGAATAGAGGCTGGATATGAATGTGAGTGTACAATTGATTTCGGTAGTGGTTATTATCAGGTTTATAATGAAGAAGCGATTACTGCAGAATTTATGGACTTTATTCGAAGCGAAACAAATATAGAACTAATTGAATGTAAGGAAGCGATGACAGGAGAAGACTTTGGCTATATGCTAAAGGAAATTCCAGGATTTATGTTTTGGCTTGGTGTCAATTCTCCTTATGGCCTGCATCACAGCAAGCTGAATCCAGATGAAGGAGCATTAGAGACAGCTATTAATATGATTACTTCTTATTTACATTTTAAAGGAAATAAGAAATAATTCATAAGAAAAACCATCCTCATGCCTGTCTCTCATTAACAGACTGAGGATGGTTTTATTTGTCTATTTATTGCCTTTCTCCAATGCAAGAGTTGCTGGTGACGGCAGCTTGATTTCTTTATCGTCAATAGTTTCCTGCATTCTTTGACGGATCAGCCTTTCGATACCCCATTGCTCATTGTTAAGTGTTTTTGTAACGATACGGATGGTCAGGCTTGTGCTTGCAAAGGACTGAATGCCGATCACATTTGGACCGTCTGTGATAACATTGCTTTCCTCACGGATTTTGTCGCACTCTTCCTGAAATGTTTGCAAAACCTGCGGGATGTTATTGTCATTAGAAATGATGACATCCACAAGTGCTTGCATATCTCCGCGGGAATGGTTGCTCAATGTTTTAATTTCTCTGTTTGGAATAAAATGAAGGGTTCCATCTGCAGAGCGGAGCTGTGTCGTTCGAAGTCCTACCTGCTCAACTGTTCCTGAAAAGGTGCTAGTTGTAATGGAGTCCCCAACATCCAGCTGTTTTTCTAGTAGCAGAAAAAATCCTGTTACAATATCACTTACAAGACCTTGTGCCCCAAATCCGACAGCAAGACCAACTATTCCAGCCCCAGCAAGGATAGCGGTAGCATCAATACCAAAAGTTTGGAGGACCGTGACAGCCAAAATAAAAATAAGAAGATAAGAAAGAATATTTTTGGTTAAACTTTCTAAAGTATAGGCACGTCCAGATGAAATGGCATGCTTTTTCGTATATGTCTCAAAAAGCTTTGAAATAAATACGACACTAATTTTTTTTATAATAAAATAGATACAAAAAATCAGCAGGAGCTTTAGCAGGATTAATCCTACACTTACAAGCAAGCCTGCATAATTGAAGTTTTCAAAATAATTTTGAATATCAGAAACACTGTTCATTTACTGCACGTCCTTTATTTATGTAATCCGAGTTAAAAGCTTTTTAACTTATTCCCTAATATAGCACAGATAAACGTATAAAGAGATACTCAGTTGGCAATATAGGTATTTTTCCCAATAGTGATAAAATTATTATTAATAATCATTAGCTAATTGAAGTTATTATTATGTAGCGTTGACGACAAAATATATAATAACTATAATAGGGAATATAAGACAAATGCAGGATTTAACTTGATGTATTCTCAATTAAATCATTTTTCGGGAGGTAATTGGTAATGCCAGAACGGATGGTAGGCAAGCAAGCACCTAAATTTGAGATGGAAGCAGTTTTACCAAATAAAGAATTTGGTATAGTTAGCCTGGAAGAAAATATGAAAAACGATAAATGGTCCGTATTATTCTTTTATCCAATGGACTTCACATCTGTTTGTCCAACAGAAATTATCTCATTGTCAGACCGCTATGATGAATTTGAAGATCTTGATGCGGAGGTTATTGGTGTTTCTACAGATACCATTCACACACATTTAGCATGGATTAAAACGAATCGTAAAGAAAACGGTCTAGGTGAATTGAATTATCCTCTTGCAGCAGATACAAATCATGTAGTATCAAGAGAATATGGTGTTCTGATTGAAGAGGAAGGAATCGCGCTTCGTGGTCTGTTCATTATCAGCCCTGAAGGTGAATTAATGTATTCCGTTATTAATCATAACAATATTGGTCGCGACGTTGATGAAACATTGCGTGTTCTTCAAGCACTTCAAACTGGTGGACTTTGTCCTGCTAACTGGAAGCCAGGCCAAGCTACATTATAATTTGCAGACAAGAGGAACCTAACTAGTGAATTTTTAGTGTGATGGAAATAAGGGGGTAAAAAATGAAATTGCGTGAGCAAATGCCTGAATTGACAGGAGCCACAGCGTGGCTGAACGGAGAAGTAGCAAAAACCGACCTGCTTGGTGAAAAACCGACCTTAATTCATTTCTGGTCTATTAGTTGCTACTTATGTAAAGAATCTATGCCGCAAATTAATATTTTTAGAGATGAATACAGCGAAAAGCTGAATTTTATGGCGGTACATATGCCTAGATCAGAAGCAGATTTGAACGATGATAAGATAAAAGCAACTGCTGAAGAGCTTGGAATTACCCAGCCAATTTTTGTTGACGGAGAGCATAAATTGACAGAAGCATTCGAAAACGAATATGTGCCAGCATATTATGTTTTTGATAAGACAGGTCAGCTGAGACATTATCAAGCTGGCGGAAGCGGAATAAAGATGCTTGAAAAGCGGGTTAATAGAGTGCTTGATGATCAAGCAAATCCTGCTGAAAAAGAATAATAGCAAAGCTTGATAATGTGGCTAGAGACAATCTCAAATAGGAGGTTGTTTTTTTATGCTTAACTAAAATCAGCTCCCCTATAAACTTAGGTACTAAATTATGCAGTAAATAAAAAATAACTATTATTTCGAAAAATTTCTAAAATTATCTTCCAAAACCTGTAGATTAATATTTCGAAAACCGTTATATTAATAGTGCAACTTTTTTTGCTTTTAGCTTATCTCTGGGGTGCAATGATGTAGGTAGAGGGGGAGCAAGGTCTTGGAAACATTTCAAAAGTTAAAGTCTTACTATTTACCATTTAAGAAGTATTTTATTATTTCGATTCTTTTTTTAATTGTCGTAACAGGTATTACGGTTGTTTATCCGATTATACTGCAGCTCACAATTGATGAAGTTGTTTTAAAAGGTGAATATGGTTGGATACCGTATTTGGCTATCGGCTTTATTGCTGTCATGATTGTAAAAGGGATTGCGACTTACATTTACCAATATACAGGTGATATGTTTGGCATAAGCTCTGTCTATTTATTACGAAATGGACTATACAAAAAGCTGCAGTATCTGCCGTTTTCTTATTATGATAATGCAAAAACAGGCGATCTGATGTCAAGGCTTACTGCAGATGTCGAAGGGTTTCGGTTTTTTTTATCTGTAGGGTTTTCTGAGCTGATCCGGTTTGTGCTGTTGATTGCTGTCAGCTTTGCTGTTATGTTGAATTACTCTGTTTCATTAACATTGGTCACACTTGTGACGATTCCTTTTTTAGCTGTCGTTACATATAAGTTTGACAAAGCTGTCCATCCAGCATTCAGAGGAATAAGAAAGTCCTTTGGAGTTCTTAATACAAAGGTGCAAGAAAATATTAGCGGTATTAATACAGTGAAATCTCTATCAAGAGAGGATTTCGAAGTTGGAAAGTTTAATAAAGCAAACGGAGACTATAAAGATCAATATTTATTTACATCAAATATATGGTCTAAGTACTTTCCGTTAATGGAGTTTTTAGGAAATGTAAGCGTTTTGCTTTTGATTGCCTATGGTGGGTATTTGGTGATTAATGACAGTCTGCAGCCTGGCGAACTCGTTGCCTTTTATAGCTTGCTTGGCTATATTATGTGGCCAATCATGAACCTAGGCTTTGTCGTCAATCAGTTCTCGCAAGCTAAGGCTTCTGGAGAAAGACTGTTGGAAATTTTAGAAAAAGATTATTTAATTGCAGATAAGTTAGGTGCTAAACATGCAGAGAAGCTTGAAGGGAAAGTAGAGTTTTGTGATGTAAGCCTTAAATATGCAACAAAAGAGGGCTTTGCACTTAATGAAATTAGTTTTAGCGCACATCCAGGCAAGACCATTGGTTTGATCGGCGGTACTGGATCTGGAAAAACTAGTATTACACAGCTGCTGACAAGATTTTATGAAGCATCAGACGGTGCTGTGCTTATTGACGGACATAATGTAGAGGAATATGAAATCGAATCACTTCGCGGCAATATCGGATTGGTGTCACAGGAATCGTTTTTATTTTCATCCTCCATAAAAAGCAATATAGCTTATGGCAAGCCTGAAAGTACGATGGAGGAAATTGTCCATGCCGCAAAGCTTGCTCAAGCACATGATTTTATTATGGAGCTGCCTGATGGGTATGACACAATGCTTGGTGAACGAGGCTTAGGGCTGTCTGGAGGCCAAAAGCAAAGGATTGCTATTGCTAGAGCTATTTGTATTAACCCAAGTATTCTTATTCTTGATGATGCCACAAGTGCTGTAGATATGCAGACAGAATTCACAATTCAAAAGGAATTAAATGCAATCATGGAAAATAAAACTACGTTTATAATTGCCCATCGTATTTCATCAATTAAACATGCTGATGAAATACTAGTCCTAGCTGACGGACATATCGTGGAAAGAGGCTGCCATGCGGAGCTGATTACTCAAAATGGTCCTTACCGGAGAATTTACGATATCCAGTTCAAAGATCAGAAAAAGATAATAAATGCGTAAGGAACAGGGGGGATAAAATGAGTAACCAAAAAAAGGAAAGCAAGGAAGCCCTAATTTTAAATAGGTTTAAATACACGACAGAAGAGGTAATTGAGAAACCATTTAACTGGAAGCAAATGTGGCGTTTACTTAGCTATATGAAACCATATCAAAAGAATCTGTTGCCATTGTCGATTATCACGGTCCTTATCACGACAGCAGTTAGGCTTATTATTCCAATATTAATTGGTGTTTACGTATTAGATCAAGCAATCATTAATAAGGATGGAGGTCAGCTGACAATATTAGTGTTGCTGATAGGAGCAATGTATGCGGCATCCTATGCAGCAAACTACTATCGTATTAAATGGATGAATACACTAGGTCAAAATGTTATTTATGATTTGCGTAAGCATCTTTTTACACATGTTCAAAAGCTGTCACACCGTTTTTTTGATGAACGGTCTGCAGGATCAATCCTAGTTAGAATTTTAAATGATATTAATTCTCTGCAAGAGCTGTTTACAAATGGTGTTATCAACTTATTAATGGATATTATCCTGCTGATTGGCATATTTGTTATTCTCCTTTCCTTAAGCCCTGAATTAGCATTAGCTGTATTAGTAATTATTCCAGTGATGTTCTTTATCTCAACAGCATTACGGCGGAAAATCAGGAAATCATGGCAATTAGTGAGACTGAAGCAATCAAAGCTTAACTCCCATCTAAATGAAAGCATTCAAGGAATAAGAGTTACACAGGCTTCTACACAGGAAAAGCCAAATATGATGTTTTTTAATGGGTTAAACAAAGAGAATTTTGATAGCTGGCAGAATGCGTCCAAACAAAATGCCATGTTCCGCCCATTTGTGGAAATAACAAATGCTATCGGAACAGCCGTGCTAATTTGGTATGGTGCTTACTTAATTCAGCATGGTATGACTATTGGAGTTTTTGTTTCCTTTGCCTTTTATTTAGGCATGTTTTGGGAACCAATCTCAAGGCTTGGTATGGTGTATAACCAGCTGCTGATGGGCATGGCATCATCAGAGCGGATTTTCGAGTTTTTAGATGAAAAACCTAATGTATCAGAAATAGATAATCCCGTTATTGTTCAGGAAATGAAGGGGCAGGTCTGTTTTAAAGGCGTTGAGTTCGCTTATACAAGCAAACGTAAGGCTTTAAACGGAGTCGATTTGACTATAGGAGCTGGCGAGACTGTTGCACTTGTTGGTCATACTGGCTCTGGAAAAACAACGATTGCCAATTTAATAAGCCGTTTTTATGATTCGACTAAAGGAGAAATTACGGTAGATGGAATTGACATAAAAAATATTTCGTTGCAATCATTACGTAAGCAAATTAGTATCGTCCTTCAGGATACATTTATTTTTTCTGGTACTATCATGGAGAATATTCGTTTTGGCAGGCCGGATGCAACGGATGAGGAAGTGATTGCTTCGGCAAAAGCGATTGGTGCACATACCTTTATTGAGGCACTTCCAAACAAGTATCGAACAGAGGTAGAAGAGCGGGGGAATATTCTATCTGTTGGGCAAAGACAGCTATTATCCTTTTCGAGAGCTTTATTGGCAAATCCGCGCATACTGATATTAGATGAGGCGACAGCGAGTATTGATACAGAGACAGAACTTAAGATTCAAGAAGCATTGCGAACGCTACTTAAGGGCAGGACTGCAATTATGATTGCACACAGGCTGTCAACGATAAGAGATGCTGATAAGATAGTTGTTCTCGACCATGGCAGTATAATGGAGGAAGGGTCACATGATCAGTTGATGGAGCAAAAGGGTATTTATTATCACTTGGTAGAAGCGCAGTTTAAAATGCTTAATGCTATATAGCTTTGTAAAACACTGTCTTGCTTGTTAAAGATGGTGTTTTTTGTTTCTTTTTCTAGTATTGGTCTTGCTGGCAAATTGCGAGCTATTCCTTTATTATTATAAAATAAGGTAATAACACTGGAGGAAATACATGAAGAAGGAATTTGCAGTAATCGGTCTTGGCCGTTTTGGCGGTAGCATATGTAAGGAATTGATGGAACTAGGCATGGAAGTGATGGTCATTGACAAAAATGAGGAGCGTGTCAATGAGTATGCTAATATTGTGTCACATGCAGTTGTGGGAAACTCAGTGGATGAAAATGTGCTCAAGAGCCTCGGAATAAGGAACTTTGAGCATGTTATTGTGGCAATAGGTGACGATATTCAAGCGAGCATATTAACGACACTGATTCTAAAAGAAATGGGTGTAAATAATATTACTGTTAAGGCACAAAATGATTATCATGAGAAAGTGCTGAAAAAAATCGGTGCAGATTCCATTATCCATCCTGAAAGGGATATGGGAAAAAGAATTGCCCACAATATCGTGTCAAATAACGTTCTTGACTATCTGGAGCTTTCTGATGAGCATAGTATTGTCGAAATCAAAGCAAGCAATCGTTTAGCAGGGCGTACAATGGTCGATTTAGACATACGGGCAAGGTATGGAATAACAATTGTGGCCATTAAAAGAGAAAATGATATTATTGTTTCGCCGCAAGCGAATGAGCCGATTGAAGAGAATGATATCCTGATTGTTATAGGTGCGGATTCTGATATTAATCGGTTTGAAAAGAAAGTGATGTCATAAAGAAAAGGCTCAGCAGCTGCTGAGCCTTTTGTTGTTTATTAAACTTCCATGATGATAGGAAGTATCATCGGTCTTCTTTTTGTTTTTTCATATAAGAATGGAGAAAGTGTGTCGATAATCTCATTCTTAATTTCAGACCATTGTGTAGTTTTACGCTCCATAACCTTGTTCAGATGTTTATTAATTAATGATTGAGCATCATTTATTAAATCACCTGATTCGCGCATATACACAAATCCTCTTGAGATAAGGTCAGGTCCAGCAGAAATCTTAAAGTCTTTCATGTTGATGCTGACAACAACAACAACAAGTCCTTCTTCTGACAAGATGCGGCGGTCGCGTAATACAATATTGCCGATATCGCCAATTCCGCTGCCGTCAATATAAACGGAACCAGAAGGGATTTTTCCTGCAACTTGTGCTGTATCACTTGATAGAGCCAATACTTCGCCATTGTCCATAATAAAGCAATTTTCTTCTTCCACACCGCAATCAATTGCCGTTTGTGTATGGATTTTTTGCATTCTGAATTCTCCGTGAATAGGCATGAAGAATTTCGGCTTAATTAATCGGAGCATAAGCTTTTGCTCTTGCTGTCCGCCGTGACCAGATGTATGAATATTATTTAAAGGTCCGTGAATAACTTCGGCACCAGCACGGTAAAGCTGATTAATTGTTTTATTAACACTTAATGTATTACCAGGAATCGGCGAAGACGAGAAGACAACTGTATCTCCAGGGATAATTTGAATTTGGCGATGTGTGCCGTTTGCAATTCTGGACATTGCTGCCATCGGTTCTCCTTGGCTTCCTGTACAAAGAATCGTTACTTGATTTGCAGGTAAACGATTAATTTGATGTGGTTCAATAAACGTTTCTTTCGGTGCTTTAATAAATCCAAGATCAAGCCCAATATTAATGGCCGCTTCCATGCTTCGTCCAAATACGGCAACCTTACGTCCGAATTCTACCGCAGCATCTGTGACTTGCTGAAGTCTGTATATATTAGAAGCGAAAGTAGCGAAAATAAGACGTCCGTCCGCTTTTCTGAAAATATCTTGGATGCTTTCACCGACTTTTCGTTCAGACATAGTGAAGTTAGGCACTTCACTGTTTGTGCTGTCAGAAAGGAGACAAAGCACTCCTTCTTTTCCGATCTCCGCCATCTTCGTCAAGTTCGCAGGCTCGCCAACAGGTGTGAAGTCAAATTTGAAATCTCCTGTATGAACAATTTGGCCTGGAGGAGTCTTGACAACAACACCGTATGAATCAGGAATACTATGTGTTGTTTTAAAGAAGGAAACAGATGTTTTTCTAAATTTAATGACATCATCTTCTTTAATTTCGTGCATGGTTGTTTGTCTTAACAATCCATGTTCTTCTAGCTTGTTGCGCACAAGCGCAAGTGCGAGCTTTCCGCCATATAGAGGGATATTTACTTGTCTTAACAGGTAAGGAATGCCTCCGATATGGTCTTCATGTCCGTGTGTGATAAATAAACCTTTAATTTTATCTGCATTTTTTACAAGGAAACTATAATCAGGTATCACATAATCGATACCAAGGAGCTCGTCCTCCGGAAACTTGATTCCTGCATCGATTAAAATGATCTCATCTTGGAATTGCACACCGTATGTGTTTTTTCCGATTTCCCCTAGTCCTCCTAGAGCAAATACAGCTGTTTGATCGTTTTTAACAAATTTCATTATTCAATCTCCAATACTCTAAAATCTTCATTTTGTTTTTCGTAATCTAAAAATGCTCCATCTACAGGGCATACAAATTCAATATTATAAGGTTTTTCCCCTAGTTTAGTCCGGACATCTCTTTCTGATACGCCTTCTACGTATATTGTTTTTGTTTTTTCTCTTACTGGTACCTCTGTTTTTAATTCTTGGTAGTAAACTTTGTAGACCATGTGAATCGCTCCTTAAAAATAGTATCTAATTTATATTATATAAAAAATTAACATGTTTTTCATGTATTTCTATATAGAAATCGCTTTATTGTAAAGATATGTAAGCTTATTGTGTTAAAAATATGGATTTATTGCAAGTGCTCCTAAATCCAGATAATCGTATAATAGCATACTATTCCAAAAATAATAAGTTTTCGAGGGGGTATACGGTACACTTTTCTAAAATAAACAAAAGGCCCAACCCTCTGGCAATCTACATGCACATACATACCCTAAAAAGGCACTTTATATGCGTGTTGGCAAAATGAGGTCAGACCCTAATGGAACAATCGGTTATGTTTTAAGCAATTGTTTTTTTACGCAACAAATCTTTCCACTGTCTACGAAGCTTTTGACGAAGCTTTTTTAACATAGTGGATCATCTCCTTACTTCCTATTTTAAACCATTCTTGTACAAAGTAAAGCTTTCCTTTGATTATATGGTGTATTTTGTCCTGAAACGAGAAAATTATGTTATTTGGAAGATATAAAGGTGGGAAATTCATTTGTACTTATACTGTTAGTATATGTAACACTAGCAATGTTTCTTACATATAATAGAAGTTTTAGAAAAATAGGCGAACAGTGGATGCAAGCAAAATAACCTTCTGTCGCTAAGCTGAAAGGTGAAAACAGCAAAAAAACCCGAACTTTTCACATAAGAAGTTCGGGTTCTTTGAATTCTGTAAAATATCATCTATCTATTGGTATGGCATTCTCGACAGGTGTATACGGTGCTTCTGTATTTATATGATCATAGAACATGACACCATTCAAATGGTCAATTTCATGTTGGAAAATGATAGCCATAAGCCCTTTGAGCCTTAGCTTTACTTCATTGTTATCAAGATCAATTCCTTTAACAGTGATTCTTGCATTTCTAGGTACAAAACCAGGTATTGCTTCATCAACTGACAAGCAGCCTTCCCCGCCAGTCAAATAAGATTTTTCAATGGAATGGCTGAGAATCTTAGGGTTAAACAAGGCGTAGCTGAATTGCTTGCCGTTTTCGTCCTTTGCATGGACAGCAATCATACGCTTCGGTACATTAATTTGTGGTGCTGCTAAGCCCACTCCGCCTCTAAGCTCATATTTTTCCGCTTTTTCCGGGTCTTGGCTGTTTATTAAATATTCCATCATGCTTTCTAATATTTGTTTGTCTTCCTTGCTTGCAGGAATGGATACCTCTTCCGCTACTTTACGTAATGTCGGATGACCGTCGCGAATGATGTCCTTCATCGTTATCAAACAGATCACTTCCTTTTTGCTTCTACATTATGATTAAATACGATACTAAGTCTAACAGACAAATTATAAAAAGTTAATCCTTAGCATGTCTTCTAAAAACAATAGTGGAAAAATAAAATACTAGAATTAGTAATATAAAAGAAGAGATGTGAATAGTTTTTAATAGACATATTATTTGTGGTAGAAGTGAAATTTGCTCACTTGTTTCACAAATGGCAGAATAGAGTGGTTATACAAAAAATACAACAAAACAACAATAGATTTGCGGTTTTAAGAAGAGAGAGTGAGGAGGATATCATTGAAAACAGCAAAAAGACTAGCAGCAGCAGTACTTATCATTTTAATTATAACCAGCTTGTCCGCTTGCAAGGGCTTTGAGTCACCAGGGGAAAAGATGCATGAAAGGCTGGAGGATGTAGTAGAACTAGAGAGTGAGTTCGAAAAACAGCAGGATCCGCTAGTTAAACTAGAAAAAAACGAACAAGAGATATATGCTAAAATCATTTCCTTAGGACTTGAGAAAATGGATGAAATAAAAACTCTATCAGATGAAGCGCTTGCCTCTGTTGCCAAAAGGAAGGAATACATGGATAAAGAGGAAGAAAGCATTCAAGAATCAAAGGAAGCCTTTGAGAAGGTTAAACCGATTATGGAAGAGATGGACGGCGAAGGTGAAACAGAATTAAAAAAACAAGCTGAAAAACTATACGATGTGATGATGGACAGATATGAGGTTCACGACAAACTGTATGACAACTATACGACTGGTTTGAAGTATGATAATGAGCTTTATGAAATGTTTAAAAACAAGGATGTAAAGATAGATGCACTGGAAGAACAAATTCAAAAGATCAATGAGGTTTATCAGAAGGTGCTCGATAATAATGAAGAATTTAATAAATTAACGAAGCAATACAATGACTTAAAAATAGATTTCTACGAAAAAGCTGGTGTGGAAGTAAAAGTGGAAGATAAACAGGCGGAATAAATTATTCAGCGTCCGAGTGGTATGGCTGTCTTAAAGGACAAATGATGTATATTCATTTGTCTATATGGGCAATCATTACACTAGGGCGCTTTTTATTTATACATACGTTTTTTGCAGGTTGCTTTCGACAAAATTTTAGGCTGGAAAAAAATGTTGATATTATAATACAGATTCCGTTAGTGATATTTTTATAGTACAGATATAAAACAGCTGATAATACAGTTTGTTTAAATTTTTTTTACAAAAATAAAAAAATACACAAAAAACATAGTACTTTAAGATTGACGGATAATAATTATGTATATTAAACTTATACATGTATTAAAAAGTTGTATTAATATATCTTATCGTACTTATTGATACAGAACATACGGATACCGAATTATTTATAAAGACGTTTTTTCTAGCGGTTTTTGTGGAAAACTGTATAAGTATGGTTTTTTTTAGGTTGCTAAAAAAGTGTGGATGATAGACTAGAAAGCGCTGTCTAACTAGATATACCACACTCATTACCATGAAACAACGAAGGAAATACGTTAGATTATCGATACGTCTTTTTAAAAAGAAAGGAAAGGGTGGCTTTAATGGCTTCTAAAACAAAGAAGGCTCAATTAGATGTGCAAGCACAGCTTGAACAAGTAGAAAACCAATTTCAAACACTTCAGATCCTAAATGAAGAGGGCGAAGTTGTAAATGAATCTGCAATGCCTGATTTAAGCGATGAGCAATTACAAGAATTGATGACTCGCATGGTATACACTCGTATTCTTGACCAACGTTCTATTTCTCTTAACAGACAAGGTCGTCTTGGTTTCTATGCACCGACTGCAGGTCAAGAAGCATCTCAGTTAGCTTCACAATTTGCATTGGAGAAAGAGGATTTCATTCTTCCAGGATATCGTGATGTTCCACAGTTAATCTGGCACGGACTTCCTTTATACCAAGCATTCTTATTCTCTCGCGGACATTTCAAGGGTAACCAAATGCCTGAAGGTGTTAACGTAATTTCACCACAAATCATCATTGGTGCACAATACATCCAAACTGCTGGTGTAGCACTTGGAATGAAAAAACGCGGAGCAAAATCAGTAGCAATCACTTACACAGGTGATGGCGGTGCTTCACAAGGTGACTTCTATGAAGGAATCAACTTTGCTGGTGCATTCAAGGCTCCTGCAATCTTTATCGTACAAAACAACCGTTTCGCAATCTCTACTCCTGTTGAGAAGCAATCTGCTGCAAAAACAATTGCACAAAAAGCAGTTGCTGCAGGTATCCCAGGTATCCAAGTAGACGGTATGGACCCATTAGCTGTTTATGCTGCTGTTAAAGATGCTCGTGATAGAGCTGTTAATGGTGAAGGTCCTACATTGATCGAAACACTTACTTATAGATATGGTCCACATACAATGGCTGGAGATGACCCAACACGCTACCGTACTTCAGAGTTAGACAGCGAGTGGGAAAAGAAAGATCCATTGGTTCGCTTCCGTAAATTCCTAGAAAACAAAGGAATCTGGAACGAAGAAAAAGAAAACGAAGTAATCGCTCGTGCTAAAGACGAAATTAAAGAAGCAATCAAACTTGCTGATGCTGAACCACAGCAAAAAGTTACTGACTTGATCAACAACATGTTTGAAGAGCTTCCAAATAACTTGAAAGAACAATATGAAATCTATGCTGCAAAGGAGTCGAAATAAGCCATGGCGCAAATGACAATGATCCAAGCAATCACTGATGCGTTACGCACAGAATTACGTAATGATCCGAATGTTTTAGTATTCGGTGAAGACGTTGGTGTTAACGGCGGTGTATTCCGTGCAACGGAAGGACTTCAAAAAGAATTCGGCGAAGATCGTGTATTCGATACTCCGCTAGCTGAATCAGGTATTGGTGGTTTGGCAGTAGGTCTTGGACTTCAAGGCTTCCGCCCAGTTCCAGAAATCCAATTCTTTGGTTTCGTTTACGAAGTAATGGACAGCATCAACGGACAAATGGCGCGTATGCGTTACCGTTCAGGTGGACGCTACAACTCACCTGTTACAATCCGTTCTCCATTCGGTGGCGGTGTTCATACTCCTGAGCTTCACTCTGACAGCTTAGAAGCACTTGTAACAACTCAACCTGGTTTGAAAGTTGTTGTTCCATCAACACCTTACGATGCAAAAGGTCTATTGATTGCTGCAATCAGAGACAATGACCCAGTTGTATTCCTTGAGCATTTGAAATTATACCGTTCATTCCGTGAAGAGGTACCTGAAGAAGCGTACACAATCGAAATCGGTAAAGCAGATGTTAAACGTGAAGGTAAAGACCTTTCATTGATCGCTTACGGTGCAATGGTTCACGAATCAATCAAAGCTGCTGAAGAGTTAGAAAAAGAAGGATACTCTGTAGAGGTTGTTGACTTGCGTACAATCAGCCCATTGGATGTTGAAACAATCGTTGCTTCTGTTGAAAAAACAGGAAGAGCTGTTGTTGTTCAAGAGGCACAAAGACAAGCTGGTATCGCAGCAAATGTTATCGCAGAAATCAACGAGCGCGCTATTCTTAGCTTAGAAGCACCAGTATTGCGTGTAGCTGCTCCTGATACTGTTTATGCATTTACACAAGCTGAGAACATTTGGCTTCCAAATTACAAAGATATCATTGAAACAGCTAAAAAAGTCCTTACTTTCTAATAAATTAGTTATTAGTCAGGGATAATAAAAAGCAACGAAATAACGGAAATGTAGGAGGTTGAATTACTTTGTCTTTTCAATTCAGATTACCGGATATCGGTGAAGGTATCCACGAAGGTGAAATCGTAAAATGGTTTGTTAAACCAGGCGATAAAGTTCAAGAAGACGACGTTTTGTGTGAAGTACAAAACGATAAAGCAGTAGTAGAAATTCCGTCTCCAGTTGACGGTACAGTTGAAGAAGTTCTTGTAGAAGAAGGTACAGTAGCAGTTGTTGGTGATATCCTAATCACTTTTGACGCTCCTGGCTATGAGGATATTCAATTCAAGGGCGACCATGGTCATGACGCTCCTAAAGAAGAAGCTAAAACAGAAGCACAAGTACAAGGCACAGCGGAAGCTGGCGATGCGGTTGCTAAAGAACCTGTTCAAACTCCTGCAGCTGCAGAAGAAGTGGATCCAAGCAGACGTATTATCGCAATGCCATCTGTACGTAAATTTGCTCGTGATAAAGGTGTGGACATCCGCACAGTATCTGGTACTGGCAAAAACGGTCGTATCTCTAAAGAAGATATCGAAGCATTCTTGAACGGTGGAGCTGCGGCACCTGCTGCAACAGAAGCTGCTGAAGCTACTCCAGCTGCAGAACAAGAAGCACCAAAACCACTTGCGATTCCAGAAGGCGACTTCCCAGAAACTCGCGAAAAAATGAGCGGTATCAGAAAAGCAATCGCTAAAGCGATGGTTAATTCTAAGCATACAGCTCCACACGTAACACTTATGGATGAAGTTGAAGTTTCAAACCTTGTTGCTCACCGTAAGAAATATAAAGAAGTTGCTGCTGCTAAAGGCATTAAGTTAACGTTCTTGCCATATGTTGTTAAAGCATTGACAAGCGCATTAAAAGAATTCCCAGCACTTAACACTTCTTTAGATGATGCTACAAGTGAAATCGTTCATAAGCACTACTACAACATCGGTATCGCTGCTGATACTGAAAAAGGACTTCTAGTTCCTGTTGTTAAAAATGCTGATCGTAAAGGAATTTTCAATATTTCTAACGAAATTAATGAACTTGCTGGTAAAGCTAGAGACGGTAAACTAGCTCCAACGGAAATGAAAGGTGCTTCTTGCACAATTTCAAACATTGGATCAGCTGGCGGACAATGGTTCACTCCAGTTATTAACCACCCAGAAGTGGCTATTCTTGGAATTGGACGTATTGCAGAAAAAGCGATCGTTAAAGACGGCGAAATCGTTGCTGCACCAGTATTAGCTCTTTCTCTAAGCTTCGATCACCGCATGATCGATGGAGCTACTGCTCAAAATGCAATGAATCACATTAAACGTTTGTTGAACGATCCAGAACTATTGTTAATGGAGGCGTAAAAACATGGTAGTTGGAGATTTTCCTATTGAAACAGATACTATAGTCATTGGTGCAGGCCCTGGTGGTTATGTAGCTGCAATTCGTGCGGCACAACTAGGACAAAAAGTAACAATCGTTGAAAAAAATGTATTGGGCGGAGTTTGCTTAAACGTAGGCTGTATCCCATCTAAAGCATTAATCACAGCAGGTCATCGTTTTGAGACTGCTAAGCATTCTGACGATATTGGGATTACTGCTGAAAATGTAAAAGTAGATTTCTCAAAAGTTCAAGAGTGGAAAGCAAGTGTTGTTAACAAGCTTACTGGCGGTGTAGAAGGTCTTCTTAAAGGAAACAAAGTTGACATCGCTTATGGCGAAGCATACTTCGTTGATGCTAACACACTTAAAGTTATGGATGATAAGTCATCTCAAACTTACACTTTCAAAAATGCAATTATTGCAACTGGATCTCGTCCAATTGAAATTCCTGCATTCAAATACTCTAAACGTGTTCTAGATTCTACTGGTGCACTTTCTCTACAAGAAATTCCAGAGAAAATCGTTGTTATCGGTGGAGGTTATGTAGGTACTGAGCTTGGTGGAGCATACGCAAGCTTTGGAACTCAAGTAACTATTCTAGAAGGTGCTGACGATATCCTTAACGGTTTCGAAAAGCAAATGTCTTCATTGGTAGTTCGCAACTTGAAGAAAAAAGGTGCGGAAATCATTACAAAAGCAATGGCTAAAGGTGTCGAAGAAACTGACACTGGCGTTACTGTAACATATGAAGCTAAAGGTCAAGAACAAAAGATCGAAGCTGACTATGTATTCGTAATGGTTGGAAGAAAACCAAACACAGACGAACTTGGTCTTGAACAAGTAGGAATTGAGCTTGCTGAACGCGGACTTATCAAAACTGATAAGCAATGCAGAACTACTGTAAGCAATATCTTTGCAATCGGTGATATCATTGAAGGACCACCACTTGCACATAAAGCTTCTTACGAAGGTAAAATTGCTGCAGAAGTAATCGGTGGCCACAATTCTGAAATCGATTATCTTGGTATTCCTGCTGTTGTATTCGCTGAGCCAGAATTGGCTACAGTTGGACACACAGAAGCTTCTGCTAAAGAAGCTGGAATTCAAGTGACAGCTGCTAAATTCCCATTCGCTGCTAACGGTCGTGCACTTGCACTTAACCAAAGCGAAGGTTTCATGAAGCTTGTTACTCGTAAAGAGGATGGCTTAGTAATCGGTGCTCAAATTGCTGGAGCTAACGCTTCTGACATGATCGCTGAACTTGGCTTGGCAATTGAAGCAGGTATGACTGCTGAAGACTTGGCAATGACTATCCACGCTCACCCAACATTGGGAGAGATCACGATGGAAGCTGCTGAAGTTGCAATTGGTAGCCCAATTCACATCATTAAGTAATATTAGAAAAAACCTCTCTTTAAGAGAGGTTTTTTTTCGTTTTCTACGGATACTTCACTTGCCTAATTTGGATGGAATAAAGTTTTATGGGAATTCTATAATGGAAGTAAGAGATTACTCAGTTAATTAGGGCATGATTAAGTAGGACATGCATAAATATAGTTATATGACTTGTTACATAAAAAACATAAAAAAGGTGGTGTTTTCCTTGAAGATCTATACGACGATTTTATTACAGCTGATGCTGTGGAGTGGATATTCAATCATTGAATGGCTGTCTGAACATGATCTTTTCGTTTATAAGTTAGTAATGTTTGGCGTGTTTTTGTATTTGGCTGTTATCCTAGGTAATTATGTCATACGGTCTCAAAGGAAAACAATGCTTGCGACAGCCATTAGCCTTTCCATATATGGCTCCTTCCAAATGATTATGACCATCATAGCGGTTGTTTAAGGAAGAATAGGAGGAGATAAAGTAATCCTATTTAAAGTCGATTTTAGAGCTGTATAACAGTCACTATGGATGTTTAGTTCACTATATATCAAACTTAGCCCAAAATAATATAAACTAAGCATTAATTTCATTGCACTCCAGACGCACTTATTTCTATTTCCTGCAGGAGTCGAACATCCACAGCTTTATTCCACTAACGGTTTTATTATCTTAATTACTTAAATCAGCAAATAAAAAAAACAAACTATTATGCGACAGTTTATTGAAACACGCATAATAGTTCAGTTAGCTTAGACCGTTAAACTTTAGTCTTATCAGTTCAAATTTATAGAGAAACTACATTAAGATAGTGGGTAATTGCTTCATATTATTTTAAAATCTGTTTATAAACCGGTAGTAAACAGTTTATATAGAGCTATAGCTAAAATAAAAAATTAAAGCTCGTCGTCTTTTTTCCCTTTTTTCCGGCCATTTCTATCAATTGCCTTTTTACTATAGCTTGCTACAACAGTATAAACACTGAATATTAACAAGAAATAGCAGAGTAATGTGAACAGGAAGGGGATTATGTGAAACTTTGTTTCTGTTTCAAGAGGGGATTTAAAGCTGAATTCAGCAGGATATTCATTTTCCTTTTCAGGTAATTGCACCTTTTGTTCAGCAAAAGGGATAGGTCCACCGAAAGTTAGTGTATCCTTCTGTTCTAATGGTTTTTTTTCTAAGTAATTATGAAAGACAAATGGGGAGCATAAGCTAACAATGATACTGATGATTAAAACATATATAACTCTCTTCAATATATAAATCTCCTATCTATATTCTTCCTTTATAACAAACGTATACGGATGCTTTTTTTAAGAGCATCCGTACATTTCTATGCCAGCTGCTATTAGCGGATGGCTTTATGTTCTTTTATGACACGCAGTTTTTTGAAATCATAATCCTCAGGTCCCTGTACTGGAAGTCCAGCTTCCATGTTTTTGCGAATATACTCCAAATTGTCCTCTGAAATGATCTCACCAGGAATGAAAATCGGAATTCCTGGAGGATATACCATGATAAACTCTGCGATAACCCGTCCCACAGAATCATCAAAGTCGACAAGCTCCGTTTCAGAATAAAAAGCATCGCGTGGTGTAACGGCAAGCAAAGGAATATTAGGGAGCATTACTTGTGCTTCCACCTTGCCTGCTTTATCTTGAAATTCCTTTGCAAGGTCTCCTAAAGCATGTATAAGTGTATCTGCCTCTTTTTCTGTATCTCCAGGTGTTACAATACAAAGGATATTGTATAAATCAGACATCTCTACTTCTATATTATAATGCTTACGGAGCCATTCTTCCACAGCATGACCTGTCAAACCTAAATCCTTCACAGAAATAACTAGTTTTGTCGGATCGAAGTCATAAGCCATGGAGGAGCCAACGATATCTTCGCCTAAGCAATATAGATGCTCAATGTCATTCACTCGTCTGCGAATGGTTTGCGCAAGCTCAATAGTATTATCAAGAAGCTTCTTGCCTTCTGTTGCTAAACGTTTCCTTGCCACATCAAGAGATGCGAGCAATAAGTATGATGTGCTCGTTGTAGTAAGCATGCTCATGATTGCTTGAACGCGCTTATAATTAACAAGATTGCCCCTCATGTTCAGAATGGAGCTTTGTGTCATTGATCCGCCTAGCTTATGCACACTTGTTGCAGCTATATCTGCACCTGCCTGCATAGCTGACATCGGGAGATCCTCATGGAAGTGGATATGGACGCCATGAGCCTCATCGACCAGTACTGGTATATTATAAGAATGTGCTAAGTCCACAATTTTTTTCAAGTCTGCAGCAATGCCAAAGTAAGTAGGGTTTATCACTAATAAACCTTTTGCATCTGGATGTAAATCTAGGGCATGCTGAACAGCTTCCACTGTTATACCATGCGAAATGCCAAGCTCTTTATCCACTTCAGGGTGGATGAATATTGGAATAGCACCAGCAAAAACAATGGCAGACATAATAGATTTATGAACATTTCTTGGTACGATTATTTTATCTCCTGGACCACAAACGCTCATAATCATGGTCATGATGGCGCCGCTGGTTCCTTGTACCGAGAAAAAGGTATAATCAGCACCAAATGCTTCCGCTGCCAATTTTTGCGCTTGTTTAATAATTCCTTTCGGTTGATGAAGATCATCAAGTGGACCAATGTTTATTAAATCGATAGAGAGAGCATTTTCTCCGATAAATTCTCTAAACTCAGGATCCATTCCATTTCCTTTTTTATGTCCAGGAATATGAAACTGAACAGGATTTTTTTTTGCATGTTCCAATAAACCGTGGTATAACGGTGTTTCGTATTGTGACAATTTATTACCACACCTCTTTAAGTTAGTATTTTGTTTGCCGTTTTCATAACGGATTTTGATCCTCCTAAAAATAGAAGTTTTTTCACTGTTTGTAAAAACAATGGGATATTTGGTTTTACCCTATAAAACTTATTAAAATCAGAAAACAAAAGAATTATAGCACTTTTTATTTTCTTTGCATACAATTAGTTTTAACTATAAAGAGAAGAATTATTGTAAGGATTTCATAAATAATAAATAATGGCCGACCAAACCTTGTTATGAACGGGCATTTTACATAGAAAAAACGGTTATTTCCATCATAAAACATTAATAATACAGATGTTAAACGGGCATTTTACATTTTAGTTTCATTCCTCTAAAATAGGGCAAAGAACCAGTAAATTATTATAGAAAGTTGAGAGAGTAAATATGGAATACCAATACCCAATAGATATTGATTGGACCACAGAAGAAATTGTCGACGTCGTAAAGTTTTTTGAATGTATAGAATTGGCTTATGAAAAGGGCATTGAAAAAGATGCACTTATGGAGCAATATAAGGTTTTCAAAAAAATTGTTCCTGGTAAAGCTCAAGAGAAGAATATATGTGATGAATTTGAGGAAAGCAGCGGCTATTCTACATACCGCACTATAAAAAAGGCAAAGGAAGCAGAGGCAGGAGCAAAAATAAAAATGCCTTAAAGCTAATAAAAAGAGGAAGAAAAACAAATTGTTTTTCTTCCTCTTTTTATTATATGGACAGTTTATAGAAAGGCAGTAATGTTTCGTATGTGCTTTCCACCAATTCAGCAAACCTTTGTCCGTCTTTTAAGATTGGATCATTTGCAGCGATTTGTTTTCCAACAAGGAATTCAGCCTTTTTAACATCTCTAAACCTTACTAAAGTTTTATCCAAGTCGATTTCCGTAATAGGGGAGGACTCTTTTTTCATATGGTCCATCGATACAACGAAATCCTTAGGAATAGCAGTTGAAAACAGATCGATGTTTTCCAAAAATGTATTGGCAATGCTGCTTTTGTGCGGCAGCTCATAAATATAAGCAAGCCATATAAACACATGGTCATCAAATAATCCTAGCTGAAAATGAGGATGCTGCTTATAACCGCGTTTATTTCCGGCAATTGCAAGCCAAGTATCTTTTGGCGGGTTAACAGTGCGGCGTGCGTGTTTGGCAATATGCAGATACATTTCGCTGCCTATTTTTGCAGACAGGCTGTCTGTCAGCTCCTGTCCAATTTCTTTGAATTTAGGCTGGATACGAGTTTGGATTGCTTCCATTCTTTCTTCCAATCCATCTATTGTAAATGTCTCGAAATCATTTTGATTAAAACCGTCAAATTTCATTGTTCTTCTTGAAACTCCTTTGCTCGTTTATATCTTATCAATTAGGGTAAACAGATTGTAGTAGGGAAGCAGCTTAGTTAGAGAGCGAGCGTTGTAAGTACTTACGAACTGCTCTTTATCAGCTTTTCTTATCCATCTTTCTGTTTATTTGAAAACCTGCTGTTTGTACCACTTATTCGTATTTTAGCATACATATTGCTGCTGGAGAAAGATTTTGGACTGGGGCTAGGTTATAGCACATATTTGTTCCAATGATAAGGAGAGCGACATAATATATAAGAAATAAAAGATTCAAAGTCGATGAAAGGGGTGTACTGTCCAGTGAAACAATTAATAAATTCATCTAAAAAAAATAAACTTGAAAATGAGAAAAAAGCCGTTTTGAGATTAGAGATGGATTATGAGCTTGCTACATTATTTGATGCAATCAATGAAAACAATGAAATGCAAAAGAAAGCTAGCAAACAAAAGCTTGAAAAGATTAGACAGGAGCTTCTGAGACTTAAGGCACTATAAAACACCATTTAAAAATCATAAATAAAACCCTTCTCCCGGTTTTATTTATGATTTTTTCGTTTTTAGCTTTTATTGGAATTTATTTCTTCATGCATGATAAAATAGCGATAAGCAAAAATAAAAGAAAAGCATGCGGGTTTGGTAAGTTGTTAAAAAATTTATGATGGTTTGTTACTAAATGAGAAGGATGAGTTGGATGACAAATTGGCAAGAAGTCGATACATATGCGAAACTTTGGATTAAAGAAGCTGGAGAGAGAATCAAGAAGTCCTTTTCCGAAGACTTCGTTGTTGAAACAAAGTCTAATAAGAATGATTTGGTGACGGAAATAGATAAAGGAACAGAACAATACTTTATAACTAAAATTAAAGAAGTGTATCCAGATCATCATATTCTCGGAGAAGAAGGTATGTCTTCAAGGGTGGAGAATCTTGAAGGGGTTGTTTGGATTATTGATCCGATTGATGGAACAATGAATTTTGTCCATATGCAAAGAGATTTTGCCGTATCTATTGGAATCTATGAGAATGGAGTCGGTCAAATTGGTCTCATTTATGATGTTGTCGCAGACGAGCTATACCACGTCAAAAAAGGACATGGTGTATATATGAACGAAACGAAATTGAAGCCGTTAGTTCCTGTTAAAGTAGAAGAGGCAATCATCGGTTTAAATGCAACATGGGTAACGGAGAACAAAAGAATCGACCCGAAGTATCTTTCCCCCTTAACGAAGGATGCAAGAGGCACTCGTTCTTTTGGATCAGCTTGTCTGGAGCTTGCCTATATAGCGGCAGGGCGAATGGATGCATATATAACGCTTAGACTGTCTCCATGGGATTACGCAGCAGGGAAGATAATGGTCGAAGAGCTTGGTGGAAAAGTAACAAGTCTTCGAAATGAAGAGCTCGATATGCTTACACAAAATTCATTTTTTGCATCTAAACCAGAACTGCATGAAGAGATACTCCATAAATATTTGCAAAATGGACAATGGTAAGACAGCAATTCTTTGCTGTCTTTTTCATTTGTGAAAAATGTTTCCGTTTACATACGATTTTTTGTTAATTTTTTTTATTAAAGCGAAAAACACTTTAGGTTTATCACATTTTCTATGGTATAATGACTCAGTTATAATGTGTAAACTAATGATAAACGAGATAGACATTTCAGGTAGGAGTGAAATTTTTGAAGATTAGAGAAGATATTCGTAATATCGCTATTATTGCCCACGTTGACCATGGGAAAACAACACTAGTTGACCAGTTGTTAAAACAATCTGGTACATTTCGTACAAATGAACATGTAGATGAGCGTGCAATGGATTCAAACGATTTAGAAAGAGAACGCGGTATTACAATCCTTGCAAAAAATACTGCAATTCAATATAAAGATACACGAATCAACATCTTGGATACACCAGGACATGCTGACTTCGGTGGAGAAGTAGAACGTATCATGAAAATGGTTGACGGTGTACTTCTTGTTGTCGATGCATATGAAGGCTGTATGCCACAAACACGTTTCGTGCTTAAGAAAGCTCTTGAGCAAAACTTAACACCAATCGTTGTTGTTAACAAAATTGACCGTGATTTCGCACGTCCAACAGAAGTTATCGACGAAGTGCTTGACTTGTTCATCGAGCTTGATGCATCAGAAGAGCAACTTGAGTTCCCAGTTATTTATGCTTCTGCTATTAACGGAACTGCAAGCACAAATCACGAGAAACAAGATGAAAACATGCAATCATTATATGATGCAGTTGTTGAGCATATTCCAGCTCCAATTGATAACAGAGATGAGCCGCTTCAATTCCAAGTATCTCTTCTTGACTATAATGACTATGTTGGACGTATCGGAATTGGCCGTGTATTCCGCGGAACAATGAAAGTAGGTCAACAAGTTGCTTTAATGAAGCTTGATGGATCTGTAAAACAATTCCGTGTAACGAAAATTTTTGGTTTCTTCGGTCTGAAAAGACAAGAAGTAGAAGAAGCTTATGCTGGTGATTTAATCGCCGTTTCCGGAATGGAAGACATTAACGTTGGGGAAACAGTATGTCCTGTTGAGCATCAAGAAGCACTACCAGTATTGCGTATTGATGAGCCAACATTGCAAATGACATTCCTTGTTAATAACAGCCCATTTGCAGGTAGAGAAGGTAAATACCTAACTTCAAGAAAAATTGAAGAAAGACTTCGTGCACAATTGGAAACAGATGTTAGCTTACGTGTAGAAAACACTGATTCTCCTGACGCTTGGACTGTATCTGGCCGTGGTGAATTGCATTTGTCTATCCTTATTGAAAACATGCGTCGTGAAGGTTATGAACTTCAAGTTTCTAAACCAGAAGTAATCGTTCGTACTATTGATGGCGTTCGTTGTGAGCCAATTGAGCGTGTACAAATCGATGTACCAGAAGAGCATACTGGAAGCGTAATGGAATCAATCGGTGCCCGCAAAGGTGAAATGCTTGATATGGTTAACAACGGTAACGGTCAAGTTCGTTTGATCTTTAACGTGCCTGCACGTGGATTAATCGGTTATACAACTGAGTTCTTGACACTTACTCGCGGTTACGGAATCATTAACCATACATTTGACAGCTACCAGCCAATGGCATCAGGCCAAGTCGGCGGAAGACGTCAAGGTGTTCTTGTAAGTATGGAATCAGGAAAAGCATCTACTTACGGTATCATGCAAGTAGAAGACCGCGGTATCATCTTCGTAGAATCTGGTACAGAAATCTATGAGGGTATGATTGTAGGAGAGCACACTCGTGAAAATGACATCACTGTTAATATCACAAAAGTGAAACAAGCAACAAACATCCGCTCTGCTAACAAAGACCAAACATCAACAATGAAAAAACCAAGAATCATGACACTAGAAGAATCTTTAGAATACTTGAATGAAGATGAGTATTGTGAAGTAACTCCTGAATCTATCCGCCTTCGTAAGAAGATCCTGGATAAATCAGAACGTGAGCGTGTAACTAAAAAGAAAAAGCTTGCTGATCAATAATATATGAAAAAGGGCTGTTCCGTTTGGGACAGTCCTTTTTGTTGTGTTTTGTTTCTAGGGAAGTAAAAGGGGATTAGGAAGGGAACGTTTTATGGCTGTTTATGGGCTTTGTTGGACTGTTTAGTGAATGTGAATAAGCCAAGGAGATGGACAGTGTCTCTTCTTGGCTTATTCGTCTTATGCTAGTCGCCAATAAACGGGCGCACTTTGCTTTTCGGGATGTCTAGCTCCGGTCGGCAGCTGCTCGAGGTCATAAGTCAAGCTGTCCAATGAGGGGAAATACGCCCCTCACTGGCCATCTCGTCTTATGCTAGTCGCAGCTAAACGCCGCCTTGCGCTTTTCTGGTTACCATTCTTCTTCTTTTATTTTGCTTTTGTAGAGTACGAAGTTTCCGGTGTCGATTCGTTTTTGGGTGTTTTGGGTTATTCTTGTTTCGCATTCTTTGCACATGTATGTGTGAATGGGTCTGTTTCTTAGTCGTTTTGCCTGAAAGGAGTTTTCTTCAATATCTTCTATTTTATCGCATATAACACATTTCACTTTCAATACGTGCACCTCTAATCAATGTTCTGTATTTATTTGATTATAGGCTTATTATAATACAAAAGTGGCATGGAATCGAATTTTAGTCTTTCAGGTGGTTGTTGGATTGTTCGTCTTGGTCTTCTTTTAGTTGGTTCTTTTCGTTTTCGTTTAATTTACTGTCTGGTACCTTCAGGTTGCTGCCTGGGTCGTTATTAATGATGTCTGCTGGCAACTCTGGAATCAATCTGCCTGTTATGTCTGCTAGTTCATTGAATATACCTTGAACGGGTTCTCCGTCTTTTATGTCATCTGCGATTTCTGCAAGGCGGGCATTAATATCTGGGTCTGCGACAATCATAGAATTAGCGCCATATGGGTCATTTTTAAGGCTTTCGGCTACTGCGTACTTAATGGAACCCACTTCTGAGCGGTCCAAGTTCGCTTTAATGTCAATTCCAACGATGGCATATTTGCCGATAACAACTGCCGTTGCATCATTAACATTTGGGATGCTAGTGGCTAAAGTTACGAGACGCTCGGAAATTTCCTGACCGGATTTTCGGTTTACTTCATTTATTGTTGAATTCTTTACATTTGCTATATGGTTGTCCGTTTCGTGATTTTGGGATTCGTGATCACCATTTGCTGAACAGCCAGTAAGCAGCAGTATAAGACAAGTGCATAAAATGCTTCTTTTCATGCAGGATTACCTCCTTGTATGATGATTCCTTTAAAATTTTTTTACGCTTTCCATGTTTATTGTGCAAAATATCTTCTATCTTTATTCGGTAAAACATATATTTTATCAAGGTTCTTTCCGATATCGGAGAGTTGGCAACTTATGACGTTTTTAGAGCAGGAGGCATCAGTTTGAGTAAAATTTATGTTTTAGATACAAATGTCTTGTTACAAGACCCTTATTCCATTTTTTCTTTTGAAGACAATGATGTAGTTATTCCAGCAGTAGTTTTAGAAGAAGTAGACAGCAAAAAACGCTATATGGACGAAATAGGGAGGAATGCAAGACAAATATCAAGACTAATTGACAATCTAAGAGAATCAGGAAAACTGCATGAAAAAATACCACTCGAAAATGGCGGTACATTACGAATCGAATTGAACCATCGATCCTTTCATCAGCTGCAAGAAATTTTCGTGGAGAAAACAAATGATAATCGAATTTTAGCTGTTGCTAAAAATTTGTCTCTTGAGGAAGAGAAAAAAGCGGATGGACGAACTGTCATACTTGTCAGCAAGGATACACTTGTTCGCGTAAAGGCAGATGCAATCGGGCTTGTATCAGAAGATTTTTTGAGCGACCGGGTGGTAGAGAATGATCACCTTTATACAGGTTTTACAGATGTACAAGTAACCTTAGATATATTAAATAAGTTTTACGAAAAAGGCCAGCTGCTCATATCTGAATTGGGGGCAGGGTATAATACGGGAGCCTTTTACCCGAATCAATTCATCCTTCTTAAGGACGTGCTTGGATCCTCCTCCTCGGCATTGGCAATGGTGGATGCATCGCGAAAGCATGTGAAGAAGCTTATCTTTGACCATGAACATATTTGGGGGATTCGTCCTAGAAATGTTCAGCAGACAATGGCAATTGAATTGCTGCTGAAAAGAGATTTACCTTTAGTTACATTAATTGGTAAAGCAGGGACTGGGAAAACATTGCTCGCATTAGCATCAGGGCTTATGCAAACAGAGGATTATGGGGATTATAAAAAACTGCTTGTCGCAAGACCGATTGTACCAATGGGGAAAGACTTAGGATATCTTCCTGGTGAAAAGGAGGAAAAGCTGAGACCTTGGATGCAGCCGATTTTTGATAATTTGGAATATCTTTTCAATACGAAAAAGCCTGGAGAACTAGAAGCAATCCTTGCCGGCATGGGATCTATAGAGGTAGAGGCACTAACATATATTAGAGGAAGAAGCATACCTGATCAATTTATTATCATTGATGAAGCACAAAACTTATCTAAGCATGAAGTAAAGACAATTCTAACCCGAGTGGGGGAAGGAAGTAAAATTGTCCTTATGGGTGACCCAGAACAAATTGACCATCCATATTTGGATGCCTTCAACAATGGGTTAACCTATGTAGTCGAGCGTTTTAAAGATCAGCAGATTGCCGGTCATGTCAAGCTTGTAAAGGGAGAGCGCTCTGGTTTAGCTCAATTGGCTGCAGATCTGCTGTAAGCTGGGCAACTTTTATGCGCTGCCTTTGACTAGATGCTGTCTTTAGCATCTAGTCAAAAAGCGCAACATGACAGTTTAAACAGAACTTAGTTAAGTTTGTAAAATGTATTCCTTTACAATAATAAGCAGCGCGAATTATACTATTTACCTTAATTCAAAGCCTGTGATAGATCTTATTGGCGGCTCATCTGAACCCTTGCTTTGAAAATATAAGTAAATGGGACCGTCATCAAGAATTGGCTTACCGTCTCTGCAGAAAAGGAGAACCATCTCATCCATGACAGAAAGAGGGAAAGTCTGTTCCTTGTTTGCTGTATGAATGACAATTTGCTGTGCATCCTGTAATGGTTCAGCGTTTTTAATAAAAGGAGCAAGCGGCATGTAGAAAGTGCCTGACAGGATTTCTTGCTTTTTGTATTTTTTTGTTTCTGTCTGTTTCTCAGGTAATCGAGCGCCTTCAAGCAATTCGCGATCCCAGTGTTTTGAAACCTCTTTCGTATATGCCTCTAATTCAGATTTTGCTTGGCTAGGAGCGAATATTTCCTCACTAGTTTTCTTACGGTCATCAAAAATCCAAACGCTTGGATCAATAGTAATTGGAAAAGTGACTAACCCTTTTACTTGGATAATTTGGCTCATAAATATCTCTCCAGTCTAAAAAGCTGTTTGAAAAAATTATGTATGTAATTAGTATATCTTTTCCATGCAGCTTTGTCAGTTTTGAATTTTATATTAATAAGAGATTTCCAGTATTTGAAAATTGGTAAATAACTTTCTTATGATAGTTCTTGCAATTTTGCTATGTTGAGTTTAAACTTTATAGATAGGATAATCGCTCGGAAACGGGGGGATAGGGTTGACTTCTGACATGATCATAAATCATAAAGAGAAAGCAAGTGCACTGCTAAAAGCAGATGCTGAAAAAATACTAAAGCTTATAAAAGTTCAAATGGATAACTTAACAATGCCACAATGTCCTTTATATGAGGAAGTTTTGGATACACAAATGTTTGGATTATCTAAAGAGATAGATTTTGCCATCCGTCTAGGGTTAGTGGAAGAAAGTGTCGGCAAGAAGATACTAGATGAATTGGAGAAAGAACTTTCAGTATTGCATGAAGCATCTATAAGAAAATAATAAACGAACTCAAACAAACGAACTCTATTGTTTGAGTTTTTTTGTTTGCCACTATTTTAGCTGAAAAAAGAAATCAATGTTATAATTCTGATAACATGATAGAATATTAGAAAGCAGCAAATGGAAAATCTTCTGAGCGAATCAGGCAGGATTTGAAACAAATGGCAGCGAATGTATTGTCATTGCTAAGAATGAGTAAGGGGTAGCAGCAGATGTTAAAAAAAATCTTAAAATCATATGATTATACACTGATTGTTGCAATGGTCTTACTATCACTATTTGGGGTTATCATGATATACAGTGCTAGTATGGTATCATCTGTCCAGTATTATGGTCATGACAGCAGCAGTTATTACTATAAAAAACAGATCATTAACTTGCTTGTGGCAGGAGTTGCTTTTATTTTTGTCGCGCTTTTTCCATATAAGGCATTTATGAGCAACAGATTTTTGGTGCCGATGGTTTTAGTGTCCGTGTTTGGTCTTTTCGGAGTCTTTTTACTTGGACACGTAGCAGGAAACGCACAAAGCTGGTACAAGGTAGGTACAGCAAGCTTGCAGCCTGCGGAATTTGTCAAGCTGTCTGTCATTATTTATCTATCGGCTATATATGCGAAAAAACAATCTTACATAAACGAATTTAACAGAGGAGTTGCACCTCCACTTGCATACTTAGTGCTTGTATGTGCACTCGTCGGACTTCAGCCTGATTTCGGGACAGCAGCCATTATTTTCATGATTGCAGCAACAATTATCGTCTGTTCCGGTATGAACATGAAGAACTTAATGAAGCTTGCCGGCATAGGTCTTGCTTTTGGCGGATTTTTGGCTCTCGTTATGCAGCTTTTCGGCAAAGGTGTATTGACTGCAAAGCAATTGAGCAGAATTTTTGTGTTTCTGGATTCGCCTTTCTCTAAAGAAGTAGTCCAAGGCAGTGGCTATCAAATGAGCAACTCACTCCTTGCGATTGGCGGCGGAGGCTTAAAAGGTCTTGGCCTTGGGCAAGGAATCCAGAAGCTTGGGTATTTAACAGACGGTCATACTGATTTTATTATGGCTGTCATTGCAGAAGAGCTCGGCATATTCGGAGTCGGCTTTGTTGTAGTTTGTTTAAGCTATATCGTTTTACGAGGAATATATATCGGCTTGAAATGCAAGGATCCCTTTGGCAGCTTGCTTGCAATTGGAATATCAAGCATGATCGGCATACAGTCATTTATTAATATTGGCGGTGTATCGGGAGTAATTCCACTAACAGGTGTGCCGCTTCCGTTTGTAAGCTATGGCGGTTCATCACTCGTACAGCTTGCTATCGGCATGGGGATACTGTTGAACGTATCTATGTTTACAAAATATGAAAAAGTTTATAAAAACAAAGAAGAAGATACCATTCCTTCTATGCCTAAATCAATAAGAAGAAAACGATTTGCGCAAAATGAAAGGTTCTAGCCAAAGAGGATGTCCGCTAAACTTAGTGGGCATCTTCTTTTATTTTCCTATGTAAGTGAAGTTTATCCATTTCGGTTATTTTATTTGGCTATTAGGACAAATAGATTTATAATAGAACTTGGCTCGAAGGAATCTCTTTCGTTTAGGGATACTTTTATTTTTTTGTAAAAAATTGCGGAAAAAAAGCTGTAAATATGTTTTAATAGTAAAAGGGCCTTTTTTCATCGTATAAATGTTGAAAACATTGTGAAATGAGGCACAAACGATTTCAGTGAACAAACAAACTATTGTCTGCTCCAACGATCAAGTTTTTTATAAAAAAGCATAGAGATTTTGGTTAAAATAAAGGAGGAAACATCTATGGCAAATTATAGAGCGTATCCTGAAGCTCAAGTGGACGGAGAACTACCAAAAACATCGGCGTGGAAGGATTTTTTAGCGCTGATAAAAATAGGTATTGTTAACTCTAACCTGATTACAGTCTTTACAGGATTGTGGCTGGCGCTGCATTTTTCTGGAGAGAAATTTTTGATGAATATCGACACAGTTCTGTATACATTAATAGGCTCAGCGTTAATTATCGCAGGTTCATGTGCGCTTAACAATTTTATTGATATGGACATTGATCCACTTATGGAAAGAACAAAGGAAAGACCAACTGTTACAGGGAAAGTAACACCAAAAAAAGTTGCGATATTAGGGTTCGGTCTTCTGGCAATCGGAACATTCTTTATGTTGCTCACAACAATTTCCGCAACAGTTATTGCACTAGTTGGTGCTTTTAGCTACGTGGTCGTTTACACAATGTGGTCTAAGCGCAGACTTGTTTCGAATACAGTAATCGGAAGCTTTTCAGGTGCTGTACCACCATTAATCGGCTGGGCTGCAATTGATCCAAACCTTGATATTATGGCATGGAGCTTATTCTTAATCATGTTCTTCTGGCAGCCACCACATTTCTATGCATTGGCAATTAGAAGAGTAGAGGAATACCGTGCAGCAGGCGTTCCAATGCTGCCTGTAGTTAAAGGCTTTGAAGTAACGAAGAAACATACGTATGGCTGGATTATTGCTCTTTTTCCATTGCCATTCCTACTAATGAAGCTCGGTGTACCTTTTTTGATTTTGGCAACATTGCTTAATGTCGGCTGGATTATTACAGGTATTTTGGCAAGTAAGAAAAAGGACGAGATTAAATGGGCGACTGCCATGTTCGTATATTCTCTTCAATACATGACGATCCTTTTCGTTGCGATGGTCATTGTCACATTTATATAAACTTAAGATAAGAGGATATTCTATCTTTGGATGGACACGATAATTCAACATCTCATCACTGTCTGTTTTGTCTCATTAACAGTTATTCGCAAAGTCAGGAATGCAGCTTGATTCTTGCTTGGTGATGCCGTTAAGATAAAGAGAGAGCATGACAGACTTTGATGAGATTGCAAGATCAAGCGTGTTTATCCTTTGCTGGAATATCTTTTTTTATGAGAAATTACGTTAACTAGTACATATTTTTTATGTGAGAAGGTACACTTTTTAAAAAAAGACTGTCATAAGGCTTGAATGATATAACATTTTATTAGAGAGGGTTTGAAAATGAACTATTCACTACCAATTTTACCTACTATTAGCACTACTTTTATTGTACTTAGTGCGATTTTTGTCGCAATCGGTTGGGGATTGATAATTAAAAGGAAAATAGAAGCACACCAAAAAGTAATGCTTATTGCAGCTGTATGTGCGGTTATTTTCTTTGTTATTTATGCTTCAAGAACAATTTTTATTGGAAATACAGCGTTTGGCGGACCAGATGATATCAAAATATATTACACCATATTTTTGATTTTCCATATAACGTTAGCGACAACTGGAGCAGTACTGGGTATCACTATGCTCGTAACAGGCTACAGAAAACGATATGATATACATCGCAAACTTGGTCCGACCACAAGCATTATATGGTTTTTCACAGCAATAACAGGTGTTGCTGTATATGTGCTTCTGTATGTAATCTATCATGGCGGTGAGACTACTTCCGTTATTAAAGCAATACTAGGGTTTTAAGCCAGAAAGCCATTGTCTATCAATTTTTATTTCAGAAATGCTATACTATTTAGTAAGTAGCAAACATATAATGATAGAAATGATGGTAGAGAGGGGGTTCAGCCTCTGAAAACGATAATCAGGATTGTGGTTATTATTTCTATATTGCTTGCATTTTGGTTTTATTTAAGTATTACGGAAACGCGCGATAGCTCTGATGCTCTTGTAGATGAAGGCGAGAACTCTGCAAAGGTGGATGAGGGGTTAACGGAGGAAACTGCCGAAGACTCATCCATTACAATGCCGAAAGAAGGACTTGGCAGTATGATTGGCAGCACTGCTAAGGAGCTTGTTAAGAAATATGGAGAACCAACTAGAAAAGATCCCTCCAATTATGAATATGAATGGTGGATTTACAATAAAGATTCCTCCAAATATTTTCAGGTTGGTGTGCTTGATGATAAAGTGGTAACGATTTTTGCAATCGGACAAGATGTCGACATATCTCCATACAAGATTGGGGAAGAAGTAGGCGATATTTATGAAAAGACTCCAATTGAAACGAATATCAGCTTAAATTATGAAGACTCCTCCTATCGGTTTGAACTTTCAGAAGACGAGATAAATAACCGGCCACTTGTGAAAATGGGCGATTATTATATGCAGCTATACTTTGATAAGTTTACAGGAACGTTATCAAGTGTACGTTATATGGATGCAAGGACATTGCTTCAAATCAGGCCATATGAACTTGTGTACAGAGGAGAGCTGTTAGAAGCGGCCTCTGTAGTAAAGGAAAATGAAGCAGTTGAAGATGGCAATGAACGGCAAATATTAGATATAACAAACGTTATTAGAAGCAGATTTAAATTAGCGTCAGTCAAATGGGATGAAGATACAGCAAATGTTGCGTTAGGACATAGTGTTGATATGTATGATACAAAGGATTTTTCCCATACTTCTGCTAAAACCGGGGACTTGGAGGCAAGGCTTAAGGCTGGAGATGTCTTTTATCAGCTCGCAGGGGAAAATATAGCGGCAGGCTATACTGACGCCGCAGCTGTCATGGAAGGCTGGCTTAACAGTAAAGGCCATAGAGAATGCCTTCTGAATGAGAAATTCACCCATTTAGGTGTAGGTGTATACAATAAATACTATACACAAAACTTTATTGAAAAATGGTAGACTTAGAAACACTCCAATGTCAGGCAGACAATTGGAGTGTTTTTTTTGCCCAAAAATATTTTGTCGGAAAGACACCTTTTGAGAGCCTACACATATAGTATGTTAGGCATATGTAACGTAAAAGAGGTGAAGATCATGTCAGAAAAGCAACTACATCCTTCTGTTCAGCAATTTAAAGATTTCGTAAAGACACAGCCCCACCTTATACAGGAAGTAAGAAGGGGAGACACGACTTGGCAAAGATTGTTTGAAGATTGGTACTTGCTTGGAGAAGAAGATACTCGCTTTAGCAGCAATCCATCAGCAGGGCAAGAAGCAGGAAAGCAGGAAGAGGCTAGTACTGATTCGAGCAAATCACTGTGGATGTCTACAGTGATGAATTCCTTGAAAAACATGGATCAAAACCAGGTTCAAGGTTATATTGCTAACATTAGTCAGGCACTAGGCACAATTCAAGGTGTTATTTCCCAATTTTCTCCGAGCAGCGGTGGCTCTCAAAATGCAAGCACGAAAACAACACAACAGCCAACAGGACCTTTTTCATTTCGAAAAGACTAGCGGAGGGGACTTAGATGAGGAAGAACGTGAAGGAATATATTGAGCAAAACAGAGAGTTACAGCAGTTCATCCGTGAACAGCCCCTTTGGTACCGGCAATTATGCAGGAATCCAAGTGATTTGCAAAGTTTTGAAATTGCCTCCATGCATTATTACAAAAAAACAATTCCTCACCGTGTTGAAAAATTTTCTAATGGTGTTCAGATGGCATCCATGATGTTCAGTATGTTTCAAGCGATGAATGCCCAATCATGATAGTCAACTAACAAAATAATATATAGAGAGTAAAAAGAGTGGTAGCAGCGAATACTAAACGAAAAGTACTTAGTCAGGGAGCTGTTCCTTATGAGAAAAATACTATTGTTTTGTATTCCTGCTCTATTTCTTTTAAATGGCTGTAATAATGATGTCCCAGATCCTGAGGTAAAGGAGAAGGGACAAGCCAAAGCCCAAGAAGCGCAGAATGAAACGGTATCTGCTGTAGCCATGCCAAAGGATGTTACTGTCCATACCCTAGTAAAAGGGAATAATCTTTATGTTGATTGTAAAGCAGCAACTATTTCCTTTCGTGAAGACAGTGACAAGGAAACAGGAAAAATCATGCTTTCATTGGATGGCAAACCAGCTGGTGTGTTTAATAGTGCAGCATTTGTCGTTAGAAATGTGGCAACTGGTCAGCATCATGCCCACTTGAAGATTGTTAACAACAAAGGGACAAATGTGTTTGAAAAAGAATTTAACGTGATAATTAATTAAGTGGTTACAGCAGGCTATCATCCTGTTTTCGCACAGATTGCTTTCTTTTCTCACGCTTATCAGTTAAAATGAGAATTGGAGGTGAGCTAATAGTGCTTGCTACAACCGAATTGATTATGATACAAGAAGAGGCAGAGTCCATTGCCGAAATGATATTGGAATCAGATGTGGCAGAACAATATCGAATGCGTGTGGCAAACCTCTACACCGATAAAGAAACACAGAGCAAAATCATTTCTTTTAATGAAATGAAAGAACTGTACGAAGAAGTGCAGCGTTTCGGCAAATATCATCCTGAGTATAAGCGGGTCATGATGGAAATCAGACAGCTCAAAAGGGAAGTGGATATGGACGAAAATGTAGCTGCATTTAAAATAGCGGAAAACAACTTGCAAAAATTGCTCGATGAGGTAAGTGTCATCATTGGTAAGTCTGTCTCTGAATTTGTTAAAGTTCCGACAGGAAATCCATTCTTTGATGAGCTTTCCGGCTGCAGCGGTGGCTGCGGCAGTGGAGGAAGCTGCAGTTGTTCAGCATAATGATGGAAGGCGATGATGACTTCTAAGCTTCATCGCCTTTTTTATGTATTATTCAGTAGCAATGTTGTCCTTTTTTGAAAAGTGGCACAACTCAGTATGTTTTTTTACTATGCTGTGCTAAAATGAAAAAAATTGAAGTGGGGGGATTCCATGCTAGGGCAGAGGCAAGGATTGGTCGTTTACCTTTATTCGTTGAAGCAGGCGAAAATGCTGCGCAGATATGGTAATGTCCACTATATATCCAAAAGATTAAAGTATGTTGTGCTTTACACTAATTTAAATGAAGCAGAAGCATTAATGGAAAAGCTAAACTCCTTCTCTTTTGTAAAAAAAGTGGAGCCTTCCTATAAACCATTCTTGAAAATGGAGTTTGAAAATTCCAAACCGGATAAAGCAAAAGAGTATGATTATAAGATGGGTATATAAAAAAACTGAGAATATTTCTTAGTTTTTTTTATATGAAAAAAAAACCTGCAAGCGAGCGGCTTGCAGGCTCCTTCTATATCCTATAAGGAAAGAAGGTAAAGGGAGAGGAGAAACCGGAGGAAGAACTTATGGGGAAACGTAAGTCTTCTCCGCGGTTGGCAACAACATCCTCGAATAGATGCTGTTAATTACAGTATTGCCAAGGATGCTCACCTTATACATAACAGATTGTTTTTTTAGTAAAAAAAAGTAAGAAGAGAAAATAATGTGAATGCACAGTGTTTTTTATATGTAATTTATGACATAGAATGCATGTGATATGGAATCACATAAATGTTTATGTTAGGATAGTCATGATAAAGCTATAACAACTAATAATTCAGTGGTGATGTATAATGAGAGTCGTTTCAGGAACGAATAAGGGCATTTCGTTAAAGGCGGTGCCTGGTAATTCGACAAGACCGACTACAGATAAAGTAAAAGAAGCGATCTTTAATATGATTGGTCCTTATTTTGAGGGCGGAGTCGGGCTCGACCTTTTTGCTGGAAGTGGCGGGCTAGGTATTGAAGCATTAAGCAGAGGGCTAGACAAAATCATTTTTGTCGATAAAGACGGCAAAGCGATACATACGATAAAGACCAATATTGCTGCATGCAGATTGGAAGACAATTCTGAGGTTTATCGCAATGATGCAGAGAGGGCAATTAAGGCGCTCATTAAAAGAGAAGCTGTTTTTGATTACATATTTTTAGATCCGCCATATAAAAAACAGCAATTGGAAAAATTAGTGACAACTATTGATGGAGAAGGGCTGCTTGCAAGCGATGGTGTCATTGTATGTGAACACGGTTCTGAAATCAGTCTTCCAGACAAGATTGGTAATCTTGAACAAGTGAAGCATGAAAAGTATGGAATCATTGCCGTTTCTATCTATTCAAAACAAACAGATGTGGAGGAATATACATAAATGGCTAGTATTGCAGTATGTCCTGGCAGCTTTGACCCAATTACAAACGGTCATATTGATATAATTAAACGAGGGGCAAAGGTTTTTGATCAAATTTATGTATGTGTATTGAACAATTCATCAAAAAAACCTTTTTTCTCTGTGCAGGAAAGACTGGAGCTAATAAAGGAAGTAACAAAGGACATTCCTAATGTTACCGTCTCCTCCTATGAAGGCCTTCTTATTGAATATGCGAAAAGTGTTAACGCAACTGCAATTATTCGTGGCCTTCGTGCTGTTTCTGACTTTGAATACGAAATGCAAATCACATCAATGAATAGAGTTTTGTCAGATGAAATTGAAACCTTTTTTGTCATGACTAATAATCAATATTCCTTTTTGAGTTCAAGTATTGTGAAAGAGGTCAGCAAATATGATGGGGATATATCTGAACTTGTGCCGCCGACAGTGGAAAGCGCGTTGAAGGAGAAATTCCGTCAGTTAAAAGGATAGGCAAAAGGCTTGTGAAGGATCTTCACAAGCCTTTTTTTATTTAAATAGTCCTCTTCCTCCAAGGAAGTCTAATAAATAATACAACTACATATATCGATAAACAAATGATGGTGAATGCTGGACCAGCCTCCATCCATTTTTCAGTTGCTGCAGCAAGCCAACTAGTATCATTGATAAAGTCAGGCATCGCAAAAGCAGGCTTATCGTCTTCTAGGAAACGGGTGCTGAATGCGTCCCAGAACAAATAGGTGTAAATGCTTGCGAAAAATGCCTGCAAAATCCTTGCGAAAAAGAATGGCTTAAAACTGATATCTGTTTGTGCCAGGATGCTTGCAACCTGTGCTTGCACGCTTAAGCCGCAAAAGCCAAGAATCATGCTTGTCACAATGGCCTGATGCATTAATGTGCTCGTTTCCACACCACTTGTCAATTTGCTTCCAAGCGTGATTTCAAAAATACCTGCAATGAACGGAATCGACAAGGCGCTGGAGAAGGAAAAAAGATCAAAAAATTTCTCAACACCACCTGCTAGAAGGGATGTCACTTGCAAGTGAAACAACAAACGGTTGATAACAGAAAATAAAATGATGAAGCCGCCTATCATTAAGAGAGACTGTATAGAAGATGTTACAGCATCTCCAAGAAGCTTTCCTAATGGACGCTTATCCTTTAAGCGAGTATGATGAAGCTCCCGCATTGCACGCTTTAAAGACGGGATTGAGGTTTCTTTTCTTTTATGTGTCGGCTTCTTCTCGTCAGATCCATAAAATCTCATACAGAGACCAACCGTGAAATTTGCCAAATAGTGTGTAGCTGCAAGCAGGAAGCCAAGCTTTGGATTATGAAAAAAGGCGGCAGAGACAGCGCCGATAATGAACATTGGGTTTGATGCGTTGGAAAATGATACAAGCCTTTCTGCCTCTATCTTTGTCAACTGCTTCTCCTCACGTAATCTAGCCGTTAATTTTGCGCCTGTTGGGAAACCAGATACCATTCCCATAGCCCACACGAACCCTCCAACACCTGGTACTTTAAAAAGCGGGCGCATAATTGGCTCTAATAGGACACCTAAAAATCGAACAACGCCAAAACCGATCAGCACTTCAGATAAAATAAGAAAAGGAAGCAAGGATGGGAACACGATTGTCCACCATGTGTTTAAACCGTCCTTCGATGCCTCGACTGCAGTTGCTGGGAATGATACTAGGGCAAAAGCCAAAAAAGATGCTGTGCCAGCTAGAATAATGGTCTTCACTCTCGAACGATACAAGGATATATTCCCTCCCTTAAAAAATGATTTTTCTAAACTCGTCCCATAGCCCTCTACCAAACAATATACTCATAAGTAGAAAAAAAAGACCATAAGATTACTATGAGCAAATTAAATAATTGGAGGGTATTCCTCAATGAAGCGACCAAAAATTGGATTGGCTCTCGGTTCCGGCGGGGCCAGGGGATTTGCACATATTGGAGTCATAAAAATATTAAAGGAGGCCAATATTCCGATAGATTATATAGCTGGAAGCAGCATCGGCTCGATCGTCGCTTCCTTGTATGCGGCAGGAAGTGATATTGACAGACTCTATTTTCTTTCCAAGTTTTTTAAACGCAAATACTATCTCGACTTCACATTGCCGAGGATGGGTTTTATAGCAGGGAATAAAGTGAAGGAGCTTATTCATCTGTTCACATATGGAAAAAACATCGAAGAATTGGATATTCCAATTGCCATCGTGGCAACAGACTTGTCGTCAGGAGAAAAAGTAGTATTTAAAAAGGGGCCGATTGCAGAAGCTGTCAGGGCCAGTATTTCTATACCTGGTATTTTTGTGCCGGAAAAAATGGACGGGCGGCTCCTTGTAGATGGAGGGGTTATTGACAGAATACCTGTATCTGTTGTGAAGGAAATGGGGGCAGACTTAATAATTGCTGTAGATGTAGCAAATGTAGACAATGATGCAGAAATAGGCTCCATTTATGATGTCATCATGCGCAGTATTGACATTATGCAGCGGGAGCTTGTTAATAACCGAGAAGTAGCGAGTGACTTTATGATACGACCCAAAGTCGAAATGTTTAACAGTAAAGCATTTACAGATTTAGAGAAAATTATTGAAAGAGGAGAGGAAGAGGCGCGACATCATATTAGCTCTATTCAAAAAGAAATCGTAAAGTGGAAAAAAGGAAAAAAGGAATGACCGTATTTCGGCATTCCTTTTTTTCTTTTCGGCTAATCCATCATAATCGGCGGTTGACTGTATTCCATTGCTAACAGCGTTTTTTGATGGGGAGCTTGTGCAGCTACTGCATAAATAGAAGCTGCCCTGACATCCAAGTCTATTTGGCCATGCTGAAACGAGGAAAGTTTGCTGATAAGCGGCAGTTTCAAAGCCTTTTTTCTTTCCTTCAGATAGGCTCTCCCTTGTTTGGAGCTTCCAAGAAGGCGCAGATAGGCTGGTGTGTTGTTTGCGTTCATTTCTTCCTTTTTTGTATTTGTCAGAATGTGGACACAAATGCGCTGGAGCCTTGTCCATGTATACCGCTTTGTTTTAAGCAAGGAAATGAATTCTTGAAAGGAACTCGCCTTTTCGTAGGTCGCCAAAATGCGATTCTCAATTCCTTCTTCCACTTCATAAATGGTCTGCAACTCAGTGGTAGTCATTTGCATCAGTCTGAATTTAAGATATGGCCAGTATTTTTCCCATTCGTGAAAAATGGCAAACCTTTGTTTATACTCTTCTAAAATTTTTAAAGTAACAGCATTCACATACGGTGTAATAGGCTCAAGGCTGTTTCCTACCATGATTTCTTTGCGTATGCTTGTAGCGCTGGCGATTGTGTCAGACGTGAAATCCGTATCATGATAGCCAGCTTTGATTCGCTGTACCGTATGAAGCTCTATCGGCAAGTCTCGTGATAGTACTGCCTTTACATATTCAAAGCCTAAAATATTGTTTGGCAATGTCAAATCCACGACATCCTCCATATTTGTCATTTCTGTGAAGGTTGCTGCCATTGCTTTCGGATAACTAGAGCCCGCCTGCATATGTTTTTTTATGCTTGTATTAAATGTTTCCTTGTTCTTATTCAATAAATAATATGTATTAATAAATTCGAGGATGTTCCCTGATTCGCTTCCAAAGCAGATGGCGTCACAGCCAATGCTGTCGAGAAGCTGTACCGCTCCTTGTGCAAATATAGTAGCATGCTGTGAGCTGAACGCATAAGGTAATTCAATAACGAGGTCAACACCGCCAGAAAGGGCCATTTCCGCTCTATGCCATTTTGACAGCAGAGCAGGCTCACCACGCTGCAGGAACGGCCCGCTCATGACAGCTATGACAATATCTGCATTTGATAATTCCTTTGCTTTTTGGATATGATGTAAATGTCCATTATGAAATGGATTATATTCGACAATAATACCAACAGCTTTCATTTTGAATCTCCTTAAAAGTTCTTTCAAAAAAAGTATGGCAACTAATGTTTGTACCTACTATTTTAATCTTAGAATACATGATATGAAAGGGATGCGCAAAGCACCTCTAAAATATGTCGGAAAAGTTACAGGAAAGAATAGTTGCAATTCCTTCTATTCTAGGTAGAATAGAAACAGCAGTATACTATTTGTAAAAAGTATTTTTGAATTCCATTTTGAAATACAAAATGCAAAAAGATAGTGTAAAGAAAAAATATTGACAAATAATTATATGAAAGCTATAATTACCTTTGTTGCCTTGGGGTGATATATATGAAATGGACGTTAAGCCAGTTACAAAAATACCGAAGTAAGGGATTATCTATTGATGAAACAATAAACGTGGATGGAATTAAGGAAGTTGATTCCTCCATAAGACGTGTATCTCCTATGCATATTACAGGAAGAACAGATATTGATTCAAAGAAAGTGACTTTTCATTTTAAAATACAAGGTCATTTAGTATTACCTTGCTCTCGTACTTTAGTAGACGTGGATTATCCAATTAATGTAGAAACGACAGAAACTTTCCTTTTAAATGTTTCAGAATATGAAACAGGAGAAGAGGAAGTTCATCAAGTAAAAGGCGATGTAATTGACGTATTGCCAATTATTGAAGAAATTCTTTTGCTTGAAGTACCAATGCAAGTATTCTGTGAAGATATTACAGAAGAAGGAGCTCCTCAGTCCGGAAGGGATTGGGAAGTTATCCACGAGCAGGTTCAGACGGAGAAAGTTGATCCTCGGCTTGCTGGTCTTGCGAAATTTTTTGAAAATGAGTAATCAGTCCTTGCTTAACGGCTAAGGACACAAAAGAAAACCTGAGAATGGATTTATCTGCTCTCAAGACTTTCTTAATAACTCTTTAAGGAGGTGGGAAGAATGGCTGTACCTTTTAGAAGAACATCTAAAACTGCAAAAAGAAAACGTCGTACACATTTTAAATTACAAGTGCCTGGTATGGTAGAATGCCCTAACTGTGGTGAAATGAAACTTGCTCACCGCGTATGTAGCGCTTGCGGAACATACAAAGGTAAAGAAGTTGTAAGCAACTAATTTTCCTTTTCAAAAAAGCACCGGACAATCGTCTGGTGCTTTTTTGTGTTTTTTAAGAAATAATTGTTATTTTATGTATAATAGAAATACCTAGCAGCTAATTACAGGAGGGGTTTTCTGGTATGATTGTAGTCAGTTCATGTTTAGCAGGAATGAAAGTAAGATATAACGGCACAGACAGCCTTGATGAAAAAATTACAGAGCTAATCGAAAACGGACGTGCGGTAGCTGTTTGTCCAGAATTACTAGGAGGATTTCAGACACCAAGGGAGCCTGCTGAAATTAAAGGAGGCAATGGCTACGATGTTCTAGATGGCAAAGCGACCGTAGTAGATAAAAACGGAATTAATGTGACAGAGCTGTATTTGGCCGGTGCCTATAAGACTCTTGAAATCGTGCGGAAGCTCCAAGCAAATACAGTTGTTCTTAAGGAAAATAGTCCATCCTGTGGCAGCAGCCAAATATATAATGGTAATTTTGAAGGGGTTAAGTGTAATGGTGCAGGGGTTACAACAGCGCTGCTAAGAAGAGAAGGAATACAAGTTATATCAGAGCTGGAATTAGCGCCTTAATAGACTAGCTTTGCATGGAATAGTTGCCCTATAAAAGTGCATTATGGTGCAATATAAAGCACTATTAAGACATGTCAGTTATCTTTCTAGCTGCATATTGATTATTTTTTTTTCTAAAAGAGCAAATATCAGTCTATCTTTTCTAGTAGATGCATATGTATGGTAAAAACACTAGGAGGGATTTAACTGATGACAACAACAAGACAAGATGCTTGGTCAAAGGATGAGGACATACTGCTAGCTGAAGTAGTACTACGCTTAATTAGAGAGGGTGGTACACAGCTTCAAGCGTTTGAGGAAGTAGGGAAGCTACTATCAAGAACAAGTGCTGCATGCGGGTTTCGGTGGAACTCTTATGTGCGCAAACAATATAAATCAGCTATAGAGTTAGCGAAAAGCCAACGAAAACAGTTAAAAAAAGGCTTTATTCTCGTGGAAGAGCCAATTGAGGAAGTTTCCGCCAAGGAAAGTACTGCTGAACTTGAAGAGGGGAAAGACTTCGAAGAAATTTTGCAATATTTAAAAAGTATTTATGATAAATCGTTAAAGTATGAGGAGCATCACGATGCGGATGCTGTGAAAGAAAGATCTGCAGAGCTTGAGGCCAAATATAGTGAACTATATAATGAGAACCAAAAGCTTCAAAAGGAACTGCAAACAATGGAAGAAGCATATAAAGCTCTTGTGGAATTGATGGAAAAAGCCCGAAAAATGGTTGTATTTAAAGAAGAGGAAAAAAAGCAAAACGCCTAGCAAGCATAATATAAAATCACCCCTTTAAACTTTTGTATTTAAAAATGTTTAAGGGGGTTTGTTTGTCTAGGTTCACTAAAGAAGCCATTTAATGAACTTACATATATTGTCCATCCTGGCAGGACAAACATTCCTTTAAATAGCTAATTTGTATCCCGTATGCCCTTATATAACGGCTAACTTAGGATATTTATAGGTACTTTTACCTTAATCGCTACTAATTTAGCTAGAAAATGTTAAGATAATATTACAGAACAATTAAGTATACAGGGAAAAAAGGTGTTGTAATGAAAATAAGCATTATCGGCGGTGGTGCTATCGGCTTGCTTTGTGCAGCTTATCTAGCACCAAAACATAAAGTGACCGTGTATGTTCGGACTGACAGACAAAGAGACTTATTAAGAGAAAAAGGACTTACTATTTCACTTAGAGATAAGATGGAAAAGCAATATGTCAGTGTAGAACTTTTTGAAAATTGGGATGGTTCAGGAGACCTCACTATTATTACTGTCAAGCAGTATCAACTAGAGCCTGTCATGAAACAGGTGAAGAAGTTATCTAACGGCATCCGTGCACTTTTGTTCCTTCAAAATGGCATGGGACATTTACAAGCAATAGAAGAGCTAACTGTGGAAGAATTATATGTTGGTATAGTAGAGCATGGTGTGATGAAGCTTGATGGAGCGAGTATTAGGCATGCTGGAGTCGGTTCTATCCAAATTGCTAGTCTACCTTTTTGCGGAAAAAATCGTCCAAGCAGGATAGGAGAAAGGCTTACAGAGAACAGTATCCCGAATTTTGAGCTGCACATGCAGACAGACCCAATGTGGATGATGCAAAAAAAATTGGTTGTGAATTGCTTGGTCAATACGTTGACAACTATCTTGGAAATCAATAATGGGAAGCTAATTGAAAATGTTCATTATGAACGTCTTCTCGTGCCATTTATGGAGGAAATTACGGAAATTCTTGAATGGAATAATGACCAAAAAGCAGTTGTTAAGCAGTATGTTTGGAAGGTTATTAAACAAACAAGTGCAAATAAATCCTCCATGTTAAAGGATCTTGAGGCGGGGAGAAAGACAGAAATTGATGCTATTTTAGGGTATGTATTGGCTCTGGCTACAAAGAAGGACAAGCATGCACCATTATCAGCTGCATTTTATGAAATGCTTAAAGGCAAGGAGCAAGAAAGGGAAGGGGGGATTTAATGTTTCAATTCACTTCAGCTGTCATCAGTTTTTTCGTAGCATTTCCGATTATATGCTATCTTCTAATTTTTATCCTATGTAAACAAGTTACGAAAAAACACAGACTGTCCGTAAACTTCGCATTAGATATCAGTACACTTTTTTTTATTATCTCCGTCCATTTTTTAATCGTTTCTATTTGGGGGAAATCGCTGTTATCTTATATATTACTAGTTATTCTATTTATTGGTGTTTTCATCGTTATCCTTCATTGGAAGGTGAAACAGGAGATTGTCTATCGAAAAGTCTTTCGAGGATTTTGGCGAATTAATTTCCTGCTCTTTTTTTGTGCTTACCTTTTTTTGATGGCGTATGGACTCGTTTACTATGTAATGAAACAGTTCAGCATATAATACAAATGCATAAGAAAAAGAAAAAGACAATTTTTAAGCAAAGTCTTTTTCTTTTTTTTATGGAGAGTGCTATACTCTCTATGTATGTAAAGATTAGGTTATTATATAAACAATGATTATTACGATGGACTTTATGAAACAAAGAATAATTGAAACTTTTGTTAAGAAAGGAAGTACATAAATGGAGATGGTAAATCTCTCGTTACCAGCGGGGAATCAGTTTGCGACAGATTATTTATCACAGGTCGATAAAGTGAACAATTTTTATCATTATACTTATAGTGATAATGAGAGCTACAAACAAAGAGTGAAGGAACTGGAGAAAAGGCAATTCATGAGAAATGAATTGGCAGATCATATTGCTGGTTATATGAGAGCATTTCCTCAATCAGACAAAGTTCAGCAAAACATTGCTCGCTTGAGAGAGGACAACAGTGTTGTTGTTATTGGTGGACAGCAAGCTGGTATTCTTACAGGACCGTTATATTCTATACATAAAATTATCAGCATTATCCTGCTTGCAGACAAAAAGGAAAAAGAACTGAGAATTCCTGTCATTCCTGTATTCTGGATTGCGGGCGAGGATCATGATTATTTAGAAGTAAATCATGTGTTTGTGCCAGGCAGTGAAAAAATGGTAAGAAAAACGTACCCGCAAAGGGTAATCGAGAAAAAGATGGCTTCAGACATCGAATTAGATAAGGAAGTTTTTAAAGTTTGGGCCGAGAAGCTAATTAAGGCAGATGGAGAAACAACGCATTCGAAGCATTTGCTTGCACTAGTTAAGGAAGCGGCTGAAGCATCTGAGACATTTGTCGATGTGTTCAGTTATTTAGTGATGCAGTTATTTTCTAAGTTCGGCTTGCTTATTGTCGATTCAGGAAATAAAGATTTACGGACGCTTGAGAAAGAAATATTCTTGAACCAAATCAGTCAATTTAAAGAAATTGGTGAAGCGGTCAGCAAGCAGCAATCATTGGTTAAGGAAAGCGGCTATACAACTGTTATTGAAATGAGCGAAAATCCAGTTAACTTATTCTATTATGATGAGGACAATTCTGAGAGAATTCTGCTTACATTTGATGAAGAAAAGCAGCAGTTTGTTGGCAAGGATCAATCGGTGCATTTTACTGCTGCTGAGCTTAAGGAAATCGCCAGTGAATTTCCCCATAAGCTAAGCAATAATGTGGTAACAAGACCGATTATGCAGGATTTGCTGTTTCCGACACTAGCATTCATAGGTGGGCCTGGTGAAATTGCTTATTGGGCTGAACTAAAACAAGCATTTGAACAAATGAACATCAAAATGCCGCCAATTGTCCCGCGTCTAAACATTACTTTGCTGGAAAGATGTGTGGAGGCTGATTTGGAGGAACTAGGGTTAGACTTATCTGATGTGATTAAATCAGGTACAGAAGAAGCCTGCAATGCCTTTTTGGCATCTGTAAGTAATGATAAAGTGGATTTGCTGCTCACACAGCTAAAGCAGGATATTGCCGATAAATACACGGATTTACAGGGTGAGATAGCAAATGATATGAAAGGCTTGCTTCCAATTCTTAAAAAGAATGAGAGTCTACTGCAAAATCAAGTTGATTTTCTTGCTAAGAAGGTAGAAGTGGAGCTTAAGAATAAGCATGAAGTGATTTTAAGTAAGTTTAATCGCATTGAACGATGTATAAGACCTGATGGTATACCTCAGGAACGCGTGTGGAATGTATTCTACTTCTTAAATCATTTTGGTTTAGATTTTCTTGAAGACGTACTTAAGCTGCCAATGGAGTTTGATGGCACACATAAGGTCGTTAAAATGTAATATTTGAAGCTGTCCTGTTAAATAGGGCAGCTTTTTTTGCGTTTATCAGGCAAAATCAAACATTTTACTTCAATATATAAGTAAAACTGCCGAAATAAAAGGCGAATATGCAAAATTTGCTTTTAAAAAAACTAGGATATCTCTTGCAGGAAATGAATAATCCAGATAGAATTTATTTATCAGTGGTGGAAAGTGGGGGATTGTGGTACATTGAGGTTAGAAAGTGGGGGTAACAGGTATGTTTATGGGCGAATATCATCATAATGTTGATGCTAAAGGTCGTTTGATCGTACCTGCAAAATTTAGGGAGCATTTAGGTGAAACCTTTATATTAACCCGCGGACTTGATCAATGCTTATTCGGATACCCACTCTCAGAATGGGAAATAATAGAAGAGAAATTAAAAGCCCTTCCTTTAACAAAAAAGGATGCTCGGGCATTTACCAGGTTCTTTTTTTCAGGGGCCACAGATTGCGAGCTTGATAAACAAGGGCGTATTAATATTGCTTCTCCATTAATGCAATATGCAAAGCTTGAGAAGGAATGTGTTATTTTAGGTGTGTCCAATCGTATTGAGATTTGGAGTAAATCCCTATGGGAAGATTATTTTTCCGAATCTGAGGATTCTTTTGCAGAAATTGCAGAAAATATGATTGGGTTTGATATTTAAAAACGTTTTTTGAAAAATCTATAGACAGGTGGACAACATGTTTAAACATACTACAGTATTGCTGAATGAGGCCGTTGACGGCTTAAATATACAACCAGATGGCATTTATGTCGACTGTACACTTGGTGGAGCAGGTCACAGTGAACTGATTTTATCCAAACTATCCGACAAAGGCAGATTAATTGCATTTGACCAGGATGAGACAGCGATTATGAATGCTGAGAAAAAGCTTGAGCGTTATAAGGACAAGCTGACAATCGTCAAAAGCAACTTCAGTAATCTTAAAGAAGAAATACATAATCTAGGTATTACAAATGTGGATGGTGTTCTTTACGATTTAGGTGTTTCCTCTCCGCAGCTCGACACACCAGAAAGAGGCTTCAGTTATCATCATGATGCTCCCCTCGATATGAGAATGGACAGTGATGCGGATATTTCTGCATACGATGTTGTGAATAATTGGAAATACGAGGATTTAGTCAGAATATTTTTCCGTTATGGGGAAGAGAAGTTTTCCAAGCAAATTGCTCGCAAGATTGAAGCGGCAAGGGAAACAAAGCCTGTTGAAACTACAGGTGAGCTTGTTGAATTGATTAAGGATGCTATTCCTGCACCTGCAAGAAGAAAAGGCGGACATCCAGCTAAACGAGTTTTTCAAGCAATAAGAATTGCAGTAAATGATGAACTAGGCGTTTTTGAGGATTCAATTGGACAAGCTATATCTTTGTTAAATCAAGGAGGAAGAATTAGTGTCATCACCTTCCATTCTCTTGAAGATAGAATTTGTAAAGCTGCTTTCAAAAAGGCGAGTGATCTGCCTGATTTACCGCCAGGACTACCGATAATTCCAGCTGAGTTTCAACCAGAACTGAAGCTTGTTACTAGAAAGCCGATTATTCCGTCTGATGAAGAGCTTGAAGAAAATAACAGGGCAAGATCTGCGAAGCTTCGCATAGCAGAAAAATTATAAAACTTTAGGAGGTATACGAATGAGCAATTTAGCGCGAAAGCTTCAGCAGGAACAGTTTCAGCATGAAGAAAAACAAACAGTTAAAAAGGTATTAAAGCAGACTAAATCATTATTATCTCCTGGAGAAAAGCTGATCGGGATTGCATTCGTCGCACTGCTGTGTTTTGGCGGTGTGAAGATTGTCAGTAACCAAGCAGAAATTTATCAAGTGAACAAGGACATCCAGATTGCAGAGGGCTCCATTTCCAAGCTTGAAAAGTCCAATAAGGAATTGGATATAGAAGTAAAGGATTTGAGCAGCTTTGAAAGAATCAGGGAAGTCGCAGAAAAACTTGGCCTTGATTTCAGCAAAGATAATGTAAAGGTTGTGCAATAAAAAATGTTGAAAAAGCAGCAGAATATTAACCTTGGAGCAGCCATCTTGTTTTTATTTTTCTGTCTGCTCTTTTTTATTTTGTTCGTTCGGTTTGCTGTCATCCAATCAACAGGAAAAGTTTCTGGTGAGGTGTTGGCAAAGGAAGCAGAAAAGAAATACAGCTCCTCCATGGTACTAGAAGCATCAAGAGGAACGATTTATGACAGAAATAAAGACGTGATTGCAGAGGATGCTTCATCTTATAAGCTTGTAGCAGTAACAGACAGCTCATTGAGCAAAAATGATCCTAAACATCCAATTCATGTGGAAAATGCAGAGAAAACAGCAAAAGAGCTTGCTAAGTATATTGATTTGGAAGAATCAGATATTTATAGAATCTTAACAAAGGAAGGGGCAAAGCAGGTTGAATTTGGAACTGCCGGGAAAAACCTTTCTTATGAAACAAAGAAAAAAATTGAAGACTTAAAGCTTCCTGGAGTGTTGATTGTAGAAGGGAAAAAACGCTTCTACCCGAACGGGACATTCGCTTCACATGTTATTGGCTATGTGGAGGAAAAGGAAGATGAAGCAACAGGAAAATACACGGCAACAGGAAAACTCGGAATCGAGGAAACCTTAAATAATCTTCTTACTGGAACAGATGGGACACTTAATTATAAACGAGATATTTGGGGGTACATCCTCCCAGATTCAGAGGAAGACATAACACCTGCACAAAATGGTGATGATGTTTATTTAACTTTAGATAAAAAAATCCAATCCTTTTTAGAGGATACGATGTCAAAGGTGCAGGATAAATATAATCCAAAAAAAATGATTGCCATTGTTGCAAACCCAAAAACTGGCGAGATTTTAGCAATGAGCCAACGTCCAAGCTTTGATCCGGAAACATTGGAGGGAATTAATTCAACATGGCATAATGAGGCGATTGAAACATCCTATGAACCAGGCTCCACGATGAAAATATTCACATTGGCAGCTGCGATAGAAGAGGGTGAATTCAATGCTAATGCTAGTTATGATTCAGGCTCCTACAAAGTAACAAAAAATTCGCAAACAATTCACGACCATAATGGGGTTGGGTGGGGATCCATCACTTATTTAGAAGGTGTTCAGCGCTCATCTAACGTCGCTTTTGCGAAAATAGCGAAAGAACAGCTTGGGTTTGAGAAGCTAAGGGAATACATTACGAAATTTGGTCTTGATCAAAAGACAGGCATTGATTTGCCGCATGAAGCAAACAGCTCGATTGCCTTCACATGGCCTGTCGAAAAAATCACGACAGCTTATGGTCAAGGAACGGCACTTACGCCTATACAGCAAATACAAGCGGTAACTGCAATTGCTAATGATGGCAAAATGGTCAAGCCACATGTAATTGACAAGATTGTCGACCCAAATACAAATAAAGTGATTAAACAAGTGAAAACAGAAGTTGTCGGCACACCGATATCAGCAGATACGGCGAAGGAAGTTCGTGACATATTGGAAACCGTTATAACAAGTCCGAATGGAACTGGCTATAAAAAGTACGGTATTGATGGGTACAGTGTTGCTGGGAAAACAGGTACAGCTTCAATCCCGAAAAGTGGCGGCGGTTATTTGACTGGCAGCAGCAACTACGTATTCTCCTTTATGGGAATGGCGCCAAAGGATGACCCAGAGCTTGTGATGTATGTTGCTGTACAGCAGCCAGAGTTAAAGGAAACACAAACAGGCTCTGATCCTGTTGCAGAAATCTTCACTTCTGTTATGAAAAGCAGTCTTCAGTACATGGAGATACAGCCAACTGCTGACAGCTCACTTAAAACAGTGGAAGTTCCTAATTTAACTGGTTTAAGCACAACTGAGGCGAAATCGGAGCTCAAGAAGTCTGGGCTGGATTTGGTTGTTACAGGAGATGGCAGTACAATTATAGATCAACTCCCTGCTAAAGGTGAAAGCTATCTGGAAGGTGAAAAAATCGTCGTTAAGACAGATGGCAAAGGGACAGTGCCAGATATGAAGGGCTGGTCCATGCGTGATATTTTAAAAGTGACAGATCTCCAGTCGTTGAAGCTGAAAACGAATGGCAACGGTTATGTTACACAACAAAGCATAAAAGCGGGTAAAACGGTTAAAGAAAATGATACATTAACAATTACATTGAAAAAACCAGAATAACAGCAAGCAGGTCCGTTTAAGGCGGGCCTGTTTTTTTATGTAAATGTACGGTAAATGATAAGCACCTTCAATAGATTTGATTCTAAATGGGTGTGTACAAGCATATATTGGAACGAGCCATAGAAAAAGGAGGTTCCAAATTCATGCGTGTTTCAAACGTGACCGTTCGTAAGCGGTTGACGATTGCTTTAATAGCGGGTATTGCTATTTTTCTGATTATTGACTTGAGGCTAGGTTATGTACAGTTCTTTCTTGGAGATGAATTGACGAGTAAAGCGAAAAGCCTATGGAGCAGACAAATTTCCTTCGAGCCGGAGAGAGGCGAAATTGTCGACAGGAACGGTGTAGCGTTAGCAACGAATATTAGTGCTCCAACAGTATACGTTGTACCACGGCAAATTAAGGACCCGGCAACAGCTGCAGAGCAGCTTGCAGCAGTGTTAGAAGCGGACAAGCAGACAATATATAAGGAATTGATTCAAAAGGAAATGAGCGTTAGATTGCCTGAAGGCAGGAAAATTTCTCATGAAAAGGCGAAAAAGGTAAGAGCACTTGATATTGACGGCGTATATATTGGTGAGGACTCGAAAAGATCGTATCCGTATGGAAACTATCTGTCACATGTATTAGGATTTGCTGGGATTGATAACCAAGGCTTAATTGGCTTGGAGCTAGAATATGATGATGAACTGAAGGGATCAAAAGGATCTGTTCAATATTATTCTGACGCTAAAGGACAAAGAATGAATGATATGGCAGACGATTATGAAGCGCCAGTAAATGGTAATGATCTGAAGCTGACCATTGACACGAAAGTGCAGACTATTATTGAGCGGGAGCTTGATATTGCCGAACAGACATATGATCCAGACAGTATTATCGCCATTGCCATGAATCCAAAAACTGGCGAGATACTAGGGATGTCAAGCAGGCCTGGCTTTGACCCGGCAGATTTTCAAAATGTTTCATCAGAGGTATATAACAGGAACCTGCCAATATGGAGCGCATATGAGCCAGGTTCAACGTTTAAGATTATCACATTAGCAGCTGCGCTGGAGGAAGGAAAGGTAGATTTGCATAAGGATACTTTCCATGATCCAGGTTATGCAGATGTAGATGGAACAAAGCTGAAATGCTGGAAACGGGGCGGCCATGGGGCACAGACATTTTTGGAAGTCGTCCAAAACTCCTGTAACCCAGGATTTGTATCACTGGGAGAAAAGCTTGGCAAAGACACATTGTTCAAATATATAAAGAATTTTGGTTTTGGAGAGAAAACAGGCATTGATCTTCAAGGAGAGTCAAAAGGAATACTCTTTAACCTAAATAGAGTCGGACCTGTCGAGCTTGCGACAACAGCATTTGGACAGGGTGTTGCTGTAACGCCAATTCAGCAGGTGGCAGCATTATCAGCAGCCATTAATGGCGGAACCTTATACACGCCATATGTGGCAAGCGAGCTGATTGATCCAAGCACAGGTGAGGTCATCATGAAAAAAGAGCCTGTGGCAAAAAGGAAGGTAATCTCTGAAGATACCTCCAAAAAAATCAGAGAAGCTTTAGAAAGCGTTGTTGCACAAGGGTCAGGAGGCAAAGCCTTTGTTGAAGGATACCGTGTCGGCGGTAAGACAGGGACAGCGCAAAAAGCCTCTGGCGGAAGATATTTAGAAAATAATTTCATTGTTTCATTCATAGGTTTCGCACCAGCTGATGATCCGGAGCTAGTCGTGTATGTGGCTGTCGATAATCCAAAGGGTACAGTGCAATTTGGTGGAGTTGTTGCAGCTCCAATTGTCGGCAGCATAATGGGTGACAGTCTTCGTGCGTTAGGAGTGAAGGAGCGAAAGGGACAACTGGAAAAAGAGTATAAATACCCAGAAAATCCGCTCATTGAAGTTCCTGACTTAGTCGGGCTTACAAAAAAAGAGATTAGTGAAGTTTTTCTTAATCTGAAAATTGAGCCGAGCGGCAGTGGTGATACTGTTATCAAGCAGTCTCCAGAACCAGGAACAAAAGTAAAGGACGGCTCTACTATCCGTTTGTACTATAATAATTGACCAAACCTTTTCCAATAAAGGCGGCACTTTCGCCGCCTTTATTTTTCGTTATATAGCAGAAAAATAGGAACACCATGGCGCAATTCCTTTTTATCATGTAAAATATAAACGCTAAGAAAAAATGCAATTCAAAAGATGGTTATGCATTTGATATAATATTAGTATTTATGAATAAAATGAATACATATGGATTTACAGAAAAGAGGATTTAAAACCATGCAGTTAAAAAAACTATTAAAAAGCTTAGGGCCATATGCTTTATATAATGGAAAAGATGCAGAAATCACTTCTATTGAAAATGATAACAGAAAAGTGGTTCAGGGAAGTCTGTTTATCTGCATTAAAGGCTTCACAGTAGATGGTCATGATTTTGCTCAAAAGGCATTTGAAGCAGGTGCAGCAGCTATCCTTGCAGAAAGAGAATTAGCAACAGAGCTGCCTATACCTGTTATTATCGTGAAGGATACTAAAAAGGCGAGCAGCATCCTTGCTGACGCATTCTATGATCATCCTACACAAAAGCTTAGTTTAATTGGTATTACAGGTACAAATGGTAAAACGACTACAAGTCATTTGATTGAAACAATCCTGCAAAAGGCTAACAAGAAAACGGGCATCATTGGGACGATGTACACAAAAATTGACAATGAGATTCAAGAAACGAAAAATACGACGCCAGAAGCAGTCACACTACAAAAGATTTTTCACCAAATGGCAGAAAAAAAGGTTGAAACTGCTGTTATGGAGGTTTCTTCGCATGCATTATCCGAGGGAAGAGTGTTTGGCTGTGACTATGATATTGCTGTGTTTACTAATCTAACGCAGGATCATCTTGACTTCCACGGAACGATGGATGAGTATAGACGAGCAAAAGGCTTGCTGTTTACAAGACTAGGAAATGTATATTCACAAGAAGCTCCAAAATTTGCTGTCTTGAACAAAGATGATGCTGCAAGTGAGGAATATGAAAGACTGACAGCTGCGATTGTCGTCACATATGGGATTGATAAAGAAGCAGACATTATGGCGAAGGATATACATATCACCTCAGCCGGGACAGAGTTTCAATTAATAACACCTGCTGGAAGATTTCCTGTTGCATTGAAAATGGTCGGTAAGTTCAGTGTGTATAATGCATTGGCGAGCATTGCTGCAGCATTTGTGAGCGGGATACCAATGGAAACAGCTATTACAGCACTTGAATCTGTTAAAGGAGTATCTGGAAGATTTGAGACAGTAGATGCTGGCCAGGATTTTTCAGTTATCGTTGACTATTCTCATACACCTGACAGTCTTGAAAATGCGCTTGTCACAATCAAGGAGTTCGCAGAAGGAGATATTCATGTGATTGTCGGCTGCGGCGGGGACAGGGATAAAACGAAGCGTCCATTAATGGCTGATATTGCGTGTAAATATGCAAAACATGCGATATTTACGAGTGACAATCCTAGAAGTGAGGACCCACTGCAAATATTGAAGGACATGGAAGCAGGAGTTGTCGGCAAGGAATATAAGGTGATTGCCGACAGGAAAGAAGCGATTGATTATGCGGTGAAAAACGCAAATGCTAAAGATGTCATCTTAATCGCTGGAAAAGGACATGAAACATATCAGCAAGTAGGAGCACAAACTTTTGACTTTGATGACCGCCTTGTTGCAAAAGAGGCTATATTAGGAGTGAAAAAATGACGCTGTCCTATAAAACCATTTTGCAGGTAATTCCTGAAGCAAAAGGATATGCAAATGAAGAAATCAGCTTTTTGACCGTTTCATTTTTCAGTGATGAAAAGCAGGCGAAAGGACTATTTGCACCTGTGTATGGCAAAGATTCCGGTGATTTGTTAACAGCTATCGCCAATGGTGCAATAGGAGCAATTTGGGACATAAATGAAGAAATACCATCCTATACACCAAACCATTTTCCAATATTCTATACAAATGATATAAAGAAGGGCTTATATAAAATGATTGAACTATACGAACAAAACTTAAATGGACAACAGCACGCTAAATTTATTTATGCAAAAGATTCAAGTGAAACGGCTTTAGAAACATATGATGGAGCTGTGATTAAAACCTTGTTAGCAAATGATGAGATGGGAGGGGAACGAGCATGATGGAGAAAGTGATATTCTTTACGATTATATTAGGCTTTTTAATTACGGTTCTCCTATCTCCCGTCTTTATACCCTTCTTGAGAAGGCTGAAATTCGGACAAAGCATTAGGGAGGAAGGCCCGAAATCTCACCAGAAAAAATCAGGTACTCCTACAATGGGAGGCTTGATGATTCTATTATCTGTTGTTGTTACAACATTGGTAATGACTTATAAATTCACAGAGCCGACAATGAAGACATATATGCTGCTCTTTGTTATGTTAGGCTTCGGATTATTAGGCTTCTTGGATGACTTTATTAAAGTCGTTATGAAAAGGAACCTAGGTTTGACGTCAAGACAAAAGCTTTTAGGTCAAATTGTCATTTCTGTCATCTTTTATTTTGTGTTAATGCAAAATGATTTTTCAACAAGCATCACTATTCCGCTGATTGATAAATCTTTTGATCTTGGCTGGTTTTATGTAGTATTTATCGTATTCTGGCTTGTAGGCTTCTCAAATGCGATTAACCTGACAGATGGTTTGGACGGATTAGTATCTGGAACTTCCGCAATCAGCTTCGGCGCATTTGCTGTTCTTGCATGGAGTCAGTCACAGTTTGAAATCAGTATTTTCTCTGTGGCAATTGTCGGTGCAGTCCTTGGCTTCCTAGTATTTAACGCCCATCCTGCGAAGGTATTTATGGGTGATACAGGCTCGCTGGCGCTTGGAGGAGCAATAGCCGCTATTGCGATATTGACTAAAATGGAAATATTACTGATTCTTATCGGTGGAGTTTTTGTCATTGAAACATTATCTGTAATTCTTCAAGTTATCTCCTTTAAATCAACAGGAAGAAGAATATTTAGAATGAGCCCGCTGCACCATCATTATGAGCTAGTAGGCTGGTCTGAATGGCGAGTCGTGGTAACATTTTGGAGCGTAGGTTTACTATTTGCAGCACTAGGAATTTATATTGAGGTGTGGTTATAAACAATGAAACATATCACAGAATATCATCATAAAAAAATACTTGTTTTAGGTCTTGCGAAAAGTGGCGTCAGCGCCGCTTCTCTTTTGCATAAATTAGGAGCATTTGTAACAGTGAATGACAGCAAGCCACTTGACGAAAACCCAGAGGCACAAGGCTTGCTAGAACAAGGAATTACTGTTATTTGCGGCAGTCACCCTGTTGAGCTTTTGGATGAAGGCTTTCAATTAATCGTAAAAAACCCGGGAATCCCATATTATAACCCAATGATAGAAAGAGCTGTCGAAAAGGGAATCCCGATTATTACAGAGGTAGAGCTTGCATATAAGATTTCCGAGGCTCCTTTCGTTGCTATTACCGGTTCAAATGGTAAAACAACAACAACTACCCTTTTGTTTGACATGCTTGAGCAAGCAAGCAAAAAGCCATTGATTGCTGGAAACATCGGCACAGTAGCTTCTGATGTTGCACAAACAGCTGAAAAAGACAATCAAATTGTTATTGAGCTTTCTTCCTTCCAGCTTATGGGTATTGATCAATTCAAACCAAAAGTGGCAATCATTACAAATATTTATGATGCCCACCTTGATTACCACGGCACAAGGGAAGAATACGCAAACGCCAAAGGGAATATCACAAGAAATCAAGATGCAACTGATTATTTAATCGTGAATGTAGAGCAGGAAGAGGTTATGAATATTGCGCGCAGAAGCAAGGCGAATATCATCCCGTTCTCGACAGTTAAGCAATTGGAATTTGGTGCATTTGTAAAACAAGGTGCAATATATTTCCATGATGAAAAAGTAATGGATGTGAAGGATATCGTCCTGCCGGGAGCGCATAACCTAGAAAACATTCTTTCCGCAGTTGCTGCTGCAAAGTTGACAGGTGTTGACAATGAGAGCATTCATCGTGTTTTAAGTACATTTAAAGGTGTGAAGCACAGACTGCAATTCATTGATGAAATTAAAGGCAGACGTTTTTATAATGATTCCAAAGCAACGAATATTCTTGCTACCGAAAATGCTCTAGCAGCGTTTGATATGCCGACAATTCTTCTGGCTGGAGGTTTAGACAGAGGAAATGAATTTGATGAACTGATTCCTTCCTTAAAAAATGTTAAGGCAATGATTTTATTTGGCCAAACAGCTGATAAGCTTGAAAGAATCGGAATTGAAGCAGGAATAAAAACTATCCAACGTGTCGATAATGTGGACAAAGCTGTACCGGCTGCTTTCCAGCTTTCAGAGGAGGGCGATGTTATTCTTCTGTCACCAGCATGTGCAAGCTGGGATCAATACAAAACTTTTGAAGTCAGAGGAGACATTTTTATAGAAGCGGTGCATAAGCTTAAATAAGGGCTTGTTTACATCTATCGTTTCAATCGGAAAATGATGAATCACAAGGGGATGTATAATCTCCTTGTGGGGATAAATCTGTCAACCGTTATTCTCGGTTAGAAGCAAGCCCAAATACTTGCAACTCGAGGTGTGGTAAAGGTGCCGACAAAAAAAACAACTCCCGATATATTCCTAATCATCATCACGTTTACACTACTAGCGATAGGACTTATCATGGTGTACAGTGCAAGTGCTGTATGGGCGGATTACAAATTTGATGATTCCTTCTTTTTTGCGAAAAGACAGATGCTTTTTGCTGGAGTCGGGATTATCGCCATGTTTTTTATCATGAATATTGATTATTGGACTTGGAGAACATGGGCTAAGATTATCGTTATTGTGTGTTTTGTCTTGTTGGTTTTCGTTTTGATTCCGGGAATTGGAAATGTCCGTAATGGATCGCGAAGCTGGATCGGAGTTGGTGCGTTTTCCATTCAGCCCTCAGAATTCATGAAGATGGCGATGATTGCCTTCTTGGCAAAATTTCTTTCAGAGAACCAGAAAAATATCACTTCCTTTAAAAAGGGATTACTACCTGCTTTAGGTATCGTATTTTTGGCATTTGGTATGATCATGCTTCAGCCAGATTTAGGAACTGGCACGGTTATGGTTGGGACAAGTGTTGTGATGATCTTTATCGCAGGGGCAAGAATTCGCCATTTCGTTTTTCTTGGCTTGATTGGTCTGGCAGGCTTTGTAGGTCTTGTTGCTTCGGCGCCTTACAGGATAAAACGGATCACTTCATTTCTTGATCCGTGGTCAGATCCTCTTGGCAGCGGATTTCAAATCATTCAGTCGTTATATGCAATTGGTCCAGGCGGATTATTTGGATTAGGATTGGGAGAAAGCAGGCAAAAGTTCTTTTACTTGCCAGAACCACAAACGGATTTCATTTTTGCGATTCTTTCCGAGGAGCTTGGTTTTATCGGAGGTTCCCTTATTCTCTTGCTGTTTTCCTTACTGCTTTGGAGAGGCATCAGGATTGCCCTTGGAGCACAAGATTTATTTGGGAGTTTGCTTGCTGTAGGAATTATTGCCATGGTAGCCATTCAGGTAATGATTAATATCGGAGTTGTGACAGGCTTAATGCCAGTTACCGGGATTACATTGCCGTTTTTAAGCTATGGTGGATCTTCCTTAACATTGATGCTTGTAGCAATCGGGGTACTATTGAATGTGAGCCGCTATTCACGATATTAAAAAAAGAGAAAAAGCAACACGTAGGAGAGGATGGCTTAAAGCCCTCCTTTTTTTATTTTTAATGAGAAAATCAATTTAAAATCTTCATACAATTCATTATTATAATCATTCGATAACAATTATTTCAGTAAGACTTTAGAAGAGGGGAGGGGAGGGAGAAGACAATACTTATGCAAATGCTTGATAGGTAAGAACAATTACGGAAAAATATTCGAAAAAGAGTTATGCAGTATCCTGCAAAAATGTATTACATTTTGTTTTCAATTTTATGTAATTGTACGAACAGGTTTAAAATATAGTACAATAGGGAACATCTAGTTTGGGCTGTAAGTAAAATCCTCCGAAATTTTAAAAGAAGATAGTTTCTGTTTTTCATAAATAAAGCTATAATAAAGTAGATTTGAAATCGTATAAAGCGCTTTTCAACAAGAACAAGTACGTATTATGAGGTGGGAAAATGAAAATAGTGGTTAGCGGTGGTGGTACAGGAGGACATATCTATCCAGCACTTGCCTTAATCCGTGAGATACAAAAGGAAGTCAAGGATGTTGAATTCTTGTACATAGGAACTGAAGCAGGCTTAGAAAGTAAATTGGTGCGTCGTGAAGATATCCCATTTAAAGCGATACATATTACTGGATTTAAACGAAAGCTATCGCCTGAAAACCTTAAAACGGTTTGGAGATTCATTTCTGGTGTGAATAAATGTAAAAAAATCCTGAAGGAATTTAAAGCAGATGTTGTAATCGGCACTGGCGGTTATGTTTGTGGACCTGTTGTGTATGCTGCCGCAAAAATGGGCATAGCAACGATCATCCATGAACAAAACAGTGTACCTGGTTTAACTAATAAATTTTTAAGCAAATATGTGGATAAAGTAGCAACATGCTTTGCTGAAGCAGAGCAGTTTTTCCCAAAGGAGAAAGTAGTCCTAACAGGGAATCCTCGTGCGTCTGAAGTACTAAATCAAGATGCGATTAAAGGCAAACTGTCTGCAGGTCTAAAGCTAAAGGATCCGGCAGTATTGATTTTCGGAGGCAGCAGGGGAGCTAGACCTATTAATGATGCAGTTATTTCTGCACTTCCTGAATTCGGAAAGAAATCATATCAAGTACTTTACGTCACTGGTGAGGTGCATTATGAAGCAGTGAAGAAGGAAGTGGAGAAGGTTGGAAATCCTGAAAATGTTATCATAAAGCCATTTGTTCACAATATGCCTGAAGTTCTTGCAGGAATAGATTTAACTGTAGCAAGAGCAGGAGCAACAACATTGGCTGAGCTAACATCTCTGGGAATTCCAAGTATCTTGATTCCGAGTCCTTATGTGACCAACAATCATCAGGAGAAAAACGCCCATTCACTTACTAACAATGGTGCAGCTAAACTGCTATTAGAACGTGAATTAAATGGCGAAAATCTTGTGTCAGAGATAGACGAAATAATGCTGCAGCCAGAAAAACTGCAAAGCATGAAAAACGCCTCTCTTGAGCTTGGTATTCCAGATGCAGCAATGAGACTGTTTAAAGTGATGCAGGATGTAGTGAAAAAATAAAGCTGGGTGGGAGTGTTTCTTTTCTCCCCAGTTTTTCTTCAACAAATTTTAGGCGGATGCTATAATCAAAACGAGCTGTCTGGTTTATTTAGCCAGAAAAGCTTGACTTTATGTCTTGTTTAATAAAGTGATTAAAACTTACTATTTTTTCTTGAAAAAAAACTGGTTAAAACCGATATATAATAAGTAATTATGAGATGGTAGCAAGATTTGCTGCCTACTTTCTCAAATTAGAGGTGGTTACTTGGAAAAAGGGAAGATTGTTTCCATTGAAGATAGAATTCCTAAATTAAAACAGCAGCGAAGGAAGAAAGCAAACAAACGCCTCATATTTCTGCTCATGCTCTTTTTCCTCCTCATTGGATGCATTATTTACTTTCAGTCACCATTAAGCAATGTGAAACAAACGGTCGTGACAGGAAACATATTGTATACGGAAGATGAAATAGAGAAAATTAGCGGTATAAATTCTTCAACAAACATTTGGACAATAAAAAAGGACAAGATTGAAGAGAAGCTAAATGCCTTGCCTGAAATTAAAACGTCCTCTGTTTCGATAAAACTTCCCAACATCGTCAATATTAAAGTGGAAGAGTACAAACGGATCGCTTACATGGTAAGCGGCAGTAAATACATTCCAATCATTGAAAGCGGAGCAAAGCTAGAGGAAAGAAGCTCAGAATCAACACCATATGATGCACCGCTCATTATGGATTTTGACAATGATAAAGCATTGGAGAAAACGGTTAAGGAACTCAAAAAACTTCCGACTGGTGTATATAATGCCATCTCTGAGATTCATTATACTCCGAAAAAAACGGATTCTTACCACATTAATATCTTCATGAATGATGGGTTTGAGGTTGCAGCCTCCTTAAGTACGTTTGCAGAAAAAATGGAGCATTATCCGTCGATAGTCAGTCAATTAGATCCTAAGAAAAGAGGGATTATTGATTTGGAGGTAGGTTCCTATTTCAAGGAATACGGATCAGAAGGGGAGGAACAAAGTGAAGAATAAACGAAAGGGAAGTCATGTGATCTTTTCGTTTGTTTTCCTTGTACTAGGGTTCATTGTCGCATTTGCCTTTCAGGTGGCACAAGCAGACAAGGACAAAAATAAGTTGAGTGACAGCCAGTTCGACCGAGATCTTTCATTGCGAAACGAGCTAATTGATCAGGAAGAAAAAAATAATCAGCTTTTTAAAGATTTAGAGCAAGCGCAAAAAGAACTATCGGACTATGAGAAAGAATTATCCACTAAGGCTGATTCTTATTACAACTTGGCAGAAGATGCAAACAATTACCGCATGTACTTAGGGAAGATGCCGGTTCAAGGAAAAGGCGTTCAGGTGACATTGGAGGACGGAAACTATAATCCGAATGATGACAATGTGAACAATTATCTTGTCCATGAGCACCACATCTTTCAAGTGGTGAATGAACTATATGTTTCAGGTGCTACAGCAATCAGCATAAATGGCCAGCGACTGTCTCATGATTCTTATATTCTTTGCAATGGTCCTGTCATTGAAATTGATGGAAATCAATATCCTGCTCCGTTTGTTGTGACAGCAATTGGCGACAGCGAGGTAATGGATGGTGCATTGAATATTAAAGGTGGCGTGAAGGATACACTTGTAAATGAAAACATCAAGTTTACACTTGAAAAAAAGGATACTATTAAAATGGATGCGCTCAGAACAAATTAAGTGAAAAGTAAGGTTTAAATGCCGATTATTTTGTATGGAAGTATGGTGAAGGCGTGAATAAAAAACTTTTCACTATGACAATAATTACACTAGTTATTGGTTTTATGCTTGCCGTTCAATTTCAGACAGTTAAGAAGCCGAAGGTTCGGGACACAAGGGATACTTGGGAACTGAAACAAGCGCTTCTTAAAGAAAAGGAAACGGAGCTTAAGCTGTTGAGTGAAATTCGTACAGCAAACCAAAAAGTGGACGAGTATAAAAACGACAGCTCACAGACAAAAGAAGAGCTTCTACAAGAAACAATCGACGAGCTTAAGGACGAAATAGGCCTGACAGAAAAAAACGGTTACGGTATTATCATAAATGTTCAGTCCGTCAGCCCGGATTTGCTTATGGGAGAAGAGCAGGGCTCCATCTCGGCAGATTTGCTTAAAAGGCTGATTAACGAGCTGAACCAATATGGGGCAAAGGAAATTTCCATTGCCGAGCATCGATATATAAATACATCTGTCATCAGGGACATCAATGGGGAGATCAAGATGGATGGCTATCCAGTTGACGGACTGCCATTGACAATAAAAGTGATAGCAGCAGACAAAAACAGTGCCGAGCAGCTTTATAATCGCATGAAGGTATCTAGGTCTGCAGACGATTTCTTCATTGAAGACTTATTGCTTGATGTCAAAAAACCACAGCAAAAAATAACGATTCCTGCATATGAGGACAATTTAAGGATTCGGTATATAAAGCCTGCTGGAAATGAAGAAGGAGGCGGTTCTTAATGTGGCTGCCTATATTTGGCCTTATTGTCGGCATTTCACTTGGCCTGCTGACAGATATAACGGTACCTGATGAATATGCCAATTATTTATCAATAGCTGTGCTTGCAGCACTTGATACCTTGTTTGGTGGCATCAGGGCCCACCTGCAAAATATATACGATGAAAAGGTATTCGTATCAGGTTTTTTCTTTAATATTCTCCTTGCAGCAAGTTTAGCTTTTCTCGGTGTTCATCTTGGTGTAGACTTATATTTAGCTGCCATATTTGCCTTCGGTGTAAGGCTGTTTCAAAATATCGCAGTCATTAGGAGAATCATCTTGACAAAGTGGGAAAATAAAAGAGAAAAAACTGAAAAAAATCATTCATAAAAAAGGGAATATATTAGTTTTGGCGAATTATTTAATAATAATATATTAATAGGGATATTTTATTCATTAAAGCTTAACATTCGCTTAAAAGAGAATAGCTGTTGTTCACTTATTTTTAAAAAGCAAAAGGGAGGTGCCCGAGAATGAACAGCAATGAATTTTATGTAAGTCTAGACATCGGTACATCCAGCGTGAAAGTAATCATTGGCGAAATGATTAATGAGTCCTTAAACATTATTGGAGTAGGCATCGTACCTTCTGAAGGGTTGAGGAAGGGTTCTATTGTTGATATAGATGAAACCGTTCATTCCATACGAAGAGCTATTGAACAAGCGGAAAGAATGATTGGTGTAGAAATTAAACAAGTGATTGTTGGCGTTTCGGGAAATCATGTAAGCTTGCAGCCTTCACATGGAGTAGTGGCAGTTTCAAGTGAAAATCGTGAAATCACAATAGAAGATGTAATGAGAGTAAAGGATGCAGCGCAAGTTGTTTCCATTCCGCCAGAGAAGGAAATAATCGACATTATTCCTAAGCAATTTATTGTGGATGGTCTAGATGAAATTACAGATCCTCGCGGGATGATAGGCGTTCGCCTAGAAATGGAAGGAATCATTATTACAGGCAGCAAGACGATACTACATAATACGCTTCGCTGTGTGGAAAAAGCAGGTTTGGAGATTGTTGATATTACATTACAGCCTCTTGCCGCTGGTTCCTTCGCGCTGTCTAAAGATGAAAAAAATCTCGGAGTGGCATTGCTTGATATTGGAGGCGGTTCTACGACGATTGCCGTTTTTGAAAATGGCTTCTTGAAAAAAACAAGCGTATTGCCAATTGGCGGAGATCATATTACAAAGGATCTTTCCATTGGTTTGCGCACAACAACCGAAGATGCAGAGAAAATAAAGGTTAAATACGGCTATGCTTATTACAACCATGCATCAGAGGAAGAGGTCTTCAGTGTCCCAATCATCGGGAGCGACCAGCACCAGCAGTTCAACCAATTGGAACTTGCCGACATCATTGAGGCAAGGTTGGAAGAAATGTTTGATTTAGTGATGGACGAGCTTGAAAGATTAGGAGTATATGATCTTCCGGGCGGTTATGTCCTTTCCGGAGGTGTGGCTGGCACAAAAGGTATTCTAGAGCTTGCACAAGAGGTTTTCCAAAATCGGGTCCGTATTGCAATACCTGATTATATTGGTGTTAGGGAAGCTCAATACACGACTGCTGTTGGTTTAATTAAGTTCTCCTACAAGAACAATAAGCTGCAAGGTGGAAATATCCATCATGCAGAACCGGTTGCAGTTGGTGAACCAAAGGAAAAAAGGGCGCCAAAACAGGCTCCGCCAAAAGCATCATATGAAAAGCAGCCTGTCGATAAAGGCCCATCAAAGCTTAAAAAATTTATGGGATACTTTTTCGATTAAGTTAAAAACATTATAACAATTAAAATGGTATGTTTACTCCATATCACCAAGATTGAGACGCGGACAGTTCGATACTGCTGAATATCGACGAATTAGGAGGATTTGTCATGTTAGAATTTGATACAAATATAGATTCATTAGCTGTAATAAAGGTAATTGGAGTCGGTGGCGGCGGAAACAACGCTGTCAATCGAATGATTGAGCATGGTGTTCAAGGAGTCGAGTTTATTGCGGTAAATACAGACGCTCAGGCACTTAACTTGTCAAAAGCAGAAATAAAAATGCAAATCGGCGGCAAATTAACTAGAGGTTTAGGTGCCGGTGCTAACCCAGATGTGGGTAAAAAAGCAGCAGAAGAAAGTAAAGAACAAATTGAAGAAGCTCTTAAAGGAGCGGATATGGTATTTGTTACTGCAGGTATGGGCGGTGGAACTGGAACTGGTGCAGCACCTGTTATTGCGCAAATTGCAAAAGATATTGGCGCATTGACTGTTGGTGTTGTAACAAGACCGTTCACATTTGAAGGGCGCAAACGTTCTACACATGCAGCAAGTGGAATCTCTGCTCTTAAAGAAGCTGTAGACACATTGATTGTTATTCCAAATGATCGTCTGCTTGAGATTGTTGATAAAAGCACTCCGATGCTTGAAGCATTCAGAGAAGCAGATAACGTATTAAGACAAGGTGTCCAAGGTATTTCTGACCTTATCGCTACACCAGGATTAATCAACCTTGACTTTGCCGATGTAAAAACAATCATGGTTAACAAAGGTTCTGCATTGATGGGTATCGGCGTAGCGTCAGGTGAAAACCGTGCTGCTGAAGCAGCGAAAAAGGCGATATCTTCTCCATTGCTTGAGACATCCATTGATGGAGCACAAGGTGTGCTGATGAACATTACTGGCGGATCTAACCTAAGTCTTTACGAGGTACAGGAAGCAGCAGATATTGTCGCTTCTGCATCTGACCAAGACGTTAACATGATCTTCGGTTCTGTTATTAACGAAAACTTAAAAGATGAAATTGTCGTTACAGTAATTGCGACAGGTTTCAATCAAGATACAATGCCGGTTTCTTCTGCAAGACCTTCTTTAAACAATATGAAGCCGTCAAGCAACCCTGTAGGCTCACGTGAAGTGAAGCGTGAAGAGTCTCCTAACAATAATGTGAAAGAGCCTGTTCGCAATAATAATATTCAAACAGGTGAAGATACACTTGATATACCAACATTTTTGCGTAACCGAAATCGTAGAAGATAAAAATGAGCGGGAGTTATTTCCCGCTTTTTTTTTTGCATTTCATAGCCTGGGAAATAAAAGTACCTCTGAAACCTTTCTAATTCTCCTCCAAAAAAACTGACAATTCACTGCTAGAACGAATCATCGCATAAGGCAAGAAATAGTGACAAAATCTGTTGATAATAGGGAAAATTTCTGTTTTTTTGATTACAGGAAGTGACACACTTTCCTTGTGTGGTAGGTTATACTTTTTCGTAACAGATTAATAGAGTTAGATGAGCAAGCTAAAATTTTGCCATAAAACTTTAGGAAGGAGGCTTACATGTTTGGCCATTTATTTAGATGTAATATGGCTGCTGAATTTCCTGTTTGACAGCTTGCTGCTCTATTTGACAGCCATCATCCTAAAGCGAAATATAAAGCTGTGGAGAGTGCTGTGCGGCGGTCTGATTGGATCTATTATCATCCTCTTGGCTGTCACTCCATATCATATCTATACAAGTCATCCAATCTCTAAGCTATTGTTCTCTTGTGTTATGGTTTTGACTGTTTTTGGTTACAAAAGACTTCGCTATTATCTCAGCGGATTAATGACATTTTATTTTGTCACATTTCTTATTGGCGGAGTCTTAATTGGCTCACATTATTTTATTCAATTTGATTTTCAATTATCTACTTCTGTTCTACTTGCTAGCGTTAAAGGCTTTGGCGATCCTATCAGTTGGCTGTTTGTTTTGCTTGGTTTTCCTGCAGCCTGGCATTTTTCTAAAAAGAATGTGGAAAGCATGGAAATTACGAAAATTAAATATGATGAAATTGTGCAAGTGAAGTTTCAAATTGCCGGCATGGAGTTCTCATTAAAAGGGCTTGTTGACAGTGGTAACCAAGTATACGATCCGATTTCGCGTGTACCTGTCATGTTTGTCTCCATTAATGCGATGAAAGCAACAGAAATCCCGAAAGAGCTTAATGAAATTGTTGATGATTCTGATTCCATTATTCATGGAAAGGTACAGCTTAATGATGATTGGCAATATAGAATGCGGATTATCCCATATAAAGTTATGGGGAAGGAGCACCAGCTCATGATTGCCATCAAGCCTGAAGAGCTTATCATTGAAAATAAAGAAGGAAGCTTCTTAGTGGAAAAAGGGCTGATTTCATTTACGAGACAGCAGCTGTCATCAGATGACGCATTTTCATGCATTGTTCACCCGAAGATGCTGACAGGCAACAAAATCAATGAAGTCAAACGTGGAATGGTCAGTTAATATACTATACTCTATTGACACATCATTTAGAAGGAGGACAATTATGAAAAAATTAAAGCTTCGCTTAACCTACTACTGGTATAAGCTCTTAATGAAATTAGGTTTGAAAACAGATGAAGTTTTTTATATTGGCGGAAGCGAAGCATTGCCTCCCCCATTAAGCAAGGAAGAAGAGGAAGAATTGCTGCAAAAGCTGCCAGAAGGCGATCAGGCAGCAAGATCTATTTTAATTGAACGTAATTTGCGGCTTGTTGTTTATATTGCGAGAAAATTTGAGAACACAGGAATTAATATTGAGGACTTAATAAGCATTGGCACAATCGGATTAATTAAAGCTGTTAATACATTTAATCCTGAGAAGAAAATTAAGCTTGCTACATATGCATCTAGATGTATTGAAAATGAAATCTTGATGTATTTAAGAAGGAATAATAAGATACGATCAGAGGTATCCTTTGACGAACCGCTAAATATCGACTGGGACGGCAATGAGCTCCTTTTATCAGACGTGATGGGAACAGAAGAAGATATAATAACAAAGGATCTTGATGCGAGTGTTGATAAGAAGCTGCTTATCAGAGCGTTGCATCAGCTATCTAAAAGAGAGAAACAAATCATGGAGCTTCGTTTTGGTCTTGGAACAGGTGAGGAAAAGACACAAAAGGATGTTGCTGATATGCTCGGTATATCTCAGTCTTATATCTCAAGACTTGAAAAAAGAATTATTAAGAGACTGCAAAAGGAATTTAATAAAATGGTTTAATGCCTTATTAGACAATATGTCGGCTAAATTTAGATTTTAACAGGAGAAATTTATCTTCTTTTAAAGTGAAATTAGCTGGCATATTTTTTTGCTTATACAAAGCTGCGCAAAAATATTTTTAAAAAATTATTATTGTAGAAAAGTATTGTTGTGATTGTTTTTTGCCGGTGTTTGCTTCCTGAAATTTAGTTTAGGATGGAAATAGCTTATGCATATTTTTCCTGCTCAAGGAGATACTGTTTTTTGTACAGCAGCTCCTGTGAGGAGGGAAATAGATTGACTCGAAATAAAGTAGAAATTTGCGGTGTGGATACATCTAAGCTTCCAGTATTAAAAAACGAAGAAATGAGAGAGCTCTTCAAGCAAATGCATAAGGGAGATATTTCCGCAAGAGAAAGTCTCGTAAATGGTAATCTTCGCCTCGTTTTGAGTGTCATCCAACGGTTTAATAACAGAGGTGAGTTTGTCGATGACTTATTTCAAGTTGGTTGTATCGGTCTAATGAAATCTATTGATAATTTTGATTTAAGTCAAAACGTAAAGTTTTCCACCTATGCTGTCCCGATGATTATTGGTGAAATTCGCCGATACTTGCGCGATAATAACCCGATAAGAGTTTCCAGGTCCTTAAGGGATATAGCTTATAAAGCATTGCAAGTCAGGGAGCGATTGATGAGTAAAACATCAAAAGAGCCAACAGCGGAGGAAATCGCAAAAGAGCTTGATATTCCACATGAGGATATTGTATTCGCATTGGATGCTATTCAAGATCCAGTTTCACTCTTTGAACCGATATATAACGATGGTGGAGATCCAATTTACGTCATGGACCAGTTAAGTGACGAAAAAAACAAGGATATCCAGTGGGTCGAGGAGCTTGCGCTCAAAGAAGGTATGCGAAGATTGAATGATCGAGAAAAACTTATATTGCGAAAGCGATTTTTTCAAGGAAAAACGCAAATGGAAGTTGCTGATGAAATAGGTATCTCGCAAGCTCAAGTGTCAAGATTAGAAAAGGCTGCTATTAAACAAATGAATAAAAACATTCAAAGCTAATATTACCAAAAAGAAAACTGCCGAATTCTCGGCAGTTTTTCTTTTTTATAGCGATTTTTCCATGCTAATTATCATCAGGACAACATATATTTTAGTAAGGCTTTCCTTGCATACCAGCGTAACGCTGTAAGGAAACAAAACGTATAAAGTCATAGGAGTGAAACAATGCTGAAAATATCTGACTTTCAAGTGAAGGACGTCGTCAATGTAGCGGATGGAAAAAAGCTTGGTAATATAGGAGATATCGATATAAATTTACAGACAGGCAAGATTGATTCAATCATTATTGGCGGACCAGGAAAAGTATTGGGATTCTTTAACAGGGAGGCTGATATTGTTATTCCTTGGAGCAATATCTTAAAAATTGGTGAAGATGTCATATTAGTAAAATACACAAAATCATTAGAGCTAATTGATGTAGAAGAATAGGGATAATTTTATTGGTTTTTTTATGACCAATGCACAACTCTATGGTAAACTATAAAAAAAAGCTGAGGTTATAAAAAATGGAACCTTTTCTATTAAAAGACGCTGAATATTTTACAATTCAATCATGGTGTAAAGACCACCCTCAATTGGCCGCAGGGTTCACAACAAAAAATGGCGGCACAAGCATAGGTCATCATAAAGGTTTAAATATGGCCTATCATGTTAATGATTCAAAGGAGAAGGTAACAGCAAACAGGCAAATTGTTGCGAATAAGCTTGATTTTCCTTTAACGAATTGGGTAGGATCTGAACAAACCCACAAAAACTCCATTTGGGAAGTATCAACTATTGATGCTGGCAAAGGAGCTTGCAACTATGAAAGTGCGTTGCCAGATACAGATGGCTTGTTTACACGGGAAGAGGGCATTTTGCTTACGCTTTGCTATGCTGACTGTGTGCCACTATATTTCATTCATAGCAAAACAAAAGCAATTGGTATTGCCCACGCAGGTTGGCAAGGTACTGTACAAGGAATCGCGGTAGAAATGGTGAAGGTGTTTAAATCACATGGAATTGATCCAGGTGAAATCGAAGTTGCCATCGGTCCGTCCATTACAGATAAACAATACATAGTAGACAGCCGTGTTATTGATAAAGTTGACGAAGCTTTAGATGAAAGTGATGAAAGGCCATACAAGCTTGTTTCACCAAATCAATATTCATTGAGTTTGCAACAGCTCAACAAACAGCTGTTAATTAAGGCAGGCATTCAGGAAAGTAAGATCCAGGTGACAAGTCTTTGCACGAGCGAACAGGAATCCTATTTCTTTTCCCATAGGCGAGATAAAGGGAAGACAGGAAGAATGATGAGTTTTATTGGCTGGAGAGAGGATGTTTAAAGAAAGATGCAAGTAAAGCATAATTTAGAGGGAATTAGGGAAAAGGTGAAATTGGCTTGTGAAAAAGCTGATCGATCCGTTGAAGATATCACCATTATCGCAGTGACAAAATATGTTACAATAGAAAGAGCAAAAGAAGCTTTGGAAGCAGGTGTTACCAATCTTGGGGAAAACCGGGAGGAAGGCCTGCTTGCAAAACGTGAGGTGCTGATGGACGAGCCAGTTTGGCACTTTATCGGTTCCTTGCAAACTCGCAAAGTAAAAAGCATTATAAATCATGTGGATTATATTCATTCACTCGACCGCTTGTCTTTGGCAAAAGAAATAAACAAGCGAGCTGAAAAGAAAATCAAGTGTTTTGTTCAAGTTAATGTATCGCAAGAAGAATCAAAGCATGGCATAGCAGCTGAAGACACAATTGATTTTATCAAAAGCCTTGAAGTACTACCTAATATTGAAATAGTTGGCTTAATGACAATGGCGCCATTTACTGATGAGGAAGAATTACTGCGAAATTGCTTCCGAAACTTAAAAAAACTTCAGACAGAAGTGCAGAAGCTTGCATTAAGCAATGCACCATGCCAGGAGCTTTCCATGGGAATGTCTAATGACTACTCTATTGCTATAGAAGAAGGTGCAACGATGATTCGTATCGGCACAGCGCTCGTTGGCAGTGAGAAATAGGAGGTTAGAAAATTGAGTATAAAATCAAAAATTAAAACATTTTTTTTCTTAGAAGATGAAGATTATGAAGAAGAAGAGTACGAACAGGAGCAAGAACCAGTGAGAAACCAGAGACAGCAGCAGCCAACGCAGTCCTATTTTCAACAGCAACAACAGCAGCAGCAACCTGCTCAACAGCAGCAACAAAAGCAAAATGTTGTCAGCCTGCAAAGTGTGCAAAAATCTTCGAAAGTATTTTTGGTTGAACCAAGAGTATATGCAGAAGCACAGGATATTGCAGACCAATTGAAAAACAGACGTGCAGTTGTCGTTAATCTGCAAAGAATCGACAAGGAGCAAGGGAAGCGTATAGTCGATTTTTTAAGCGGGACAGTTTATGCTATAGGGGGAGATATCCAGAAGGTTGGCACGGACATCTTCTTATGCACACCAGATAATGTGGAAGTTTCAGGCAATATCTCTCAGCTTCTTCAAGAAACTGAATTTGAAAATGCGAGGTGGTAAAATTAGATGGATTTGATCCTGGCAATTGTTTCTAAGTTAATTACTTTTTACTCTTATGCGCTGATTATTTACATTTTTATGTCATGGATACCGAATGCAAGAGAAACATGGATTGGCACGTTCCTTGCGCGGATTTGTGAACCGTATTTAGAGCAGTTTAGAAAGATAATCCCGCCAATTGGAATGATTGATATCTCACCAATTGTGGCTATCTTTGTATTAAATTTAGCCAGAATGGGTGTTTTTCAAATTTTCAGCTGGGTTTAAAAATCAGGGCTTTCATAAGCCCTTTTTTCATGCAGTCATTTATATACATTAAATAAAAGGAGCCGTATGTATGTCGATATACCAGCATTTTCGGCCAGAGGAAAAGGAATTTATCGATCAAGTCATAAACTGGCGCCAATATGTCGAAGATTCCTATGCACCGAAATTGACAGATTTTTTAGATCCTCGTGAACAAAAGATTGTGAACACAATAATAGGACAAAATAGTGATGTGAAGGTTGCTTTTGCAGGTGGTACGAAAGCATCTGAACGGAAAAGAGCCTTATTGTATCCCTCTTATTATGAACCAACAGAAGACGATTTTCAGCTTTCGATATACGAAATTGCATATGCGAAAAAATTCGTAAGACTTGAGCATCCACAGGTACTCGGAAGCATTATGTCATTAGGTCTGTCACGAAGTAAGTTTGGCGATATCCTTATTAAAGCTGGGGATGTTCAGCTTATTGTCTGCAAGGACGTAGAAGATTACATCCGTCTTCAGCTTGAGTCGATTGGAAAGGCAAAGGTAGAATTGAAACTAATCGATAAGGATAGTGTAATTGCCCTAGAAGAGGAATGGGTGGAGATGAGCACGACACTAGCCTCCTTAAGGCTAGATGCGACGATTGCTGCCATTTATAATATTTCGAGACAAAAGGCCCAAGTCTACATTGCATCAAGTCTTGTGAAAGTAAACTGGGCAGCTGTTGAAAATGCTTCCTTTAGCTGTGAGGAAGGCGATGTTATCTCTGTCAGAGGACATGGCAGGTCTGTCATTAAATCGCTTGAAGGAAAAACAAAAAAAGATAAATGGCGTGTTGTGGTCGGCAAATTAAAATAATTTGTCCTATATAACAAACATGATAAATTTTGTTATCATACCAAAATTCGATAGTTATTTTTACTTTATCTATGTTACAATATTTCCAAACAGTATAATTTGTCTTACTTCCTGTTTTTTTGGCGTTTTCCTTAAAATAATGCAGGAAAACAGGAAAAAGCTGTCGAAAAAATACATAAAGAAATTGAAGTTTGGGAGGTGGCATTATGCCATTAACACCGTTGGATATTCACAATAAGGAATTCAGCAAAGGGTTCCGCGGCTACGATGAAGATGAAGTAAATGAGTTTTTAGATCAAATAATCAAGGACTATGAAAATATAATTCGTGAGAAAAAAGAACTAGATGCAAGACTAATTGAGCTTGATGACCGCATTGGCCACTACAATAATATAGAAGAAACGTTAAACAAATCAATCGTTGTAGCACAGGAAGCGGCTGAGGAAGTAAAGCGAAACGCACAAAAAGAAGCGAAGCTGATCATTAAAGAAGCAGAAAAAAATGCAGACCGTATCATTAATGAATCACTTTCTAAGGCAAGAAAGATTGCCCTTGAAATTGAAGAGCTTAAAAAGCAGTCAAAAGTGTTCCGTACACGTTTTAAAATGCTGATTGAAGCACAGCTTGATTTGCTGAACAATGATGATTGGGACCATCTGCTGGAATATGAGTTGGATGCATCTGAGCTGAACTCAACGAAATAATTCTAGATAGCTTGACTAAGCATCTGCTAATAGCCTATAATTTTTACACAAAACAATATTCATGTGTACGTTGATAGGGACCAGTACAATTGCTGTTTGCTTATAAATAGCGAGCCGGGGATGGTGGAAGCCTGGCATAAGCGGAAATTGGAATATCACCCTTGAGTCCTTTTCTGAAATTCAGTAAGAAAAGGCGGTTCATTGCCGTTATAAAATGCTTAAGTGGATAGTTTTTCTATCTATAAGGGTGGTACCGCGGGAGTCTAAAACCTTCTCGTCCCTTTTTGGGATGAGGGGGTTTTTTATGTTTTTTTAACCTTCCCTAAACGTCAGCATGAATTTAGATTATTTATTGGAGGATTTATCAATGGAATATAAAGAAACACTGCTCATGCCAAAAACGGCATTTCCAATGAGAGGAAACTTGCCAAATCGTGAGCCTGACATTCAATCAAAATGGAATGAAATGAATATTTATGAAAAAGTTCAAGAACGCACAAGCGGCCGTCCGCTGTTTATTTTGCATGATGGACCACCATATGCGAACGGTGATATCCATATTGGGCATGCATTGAACAAAATCCTTAAGGACTTTATTGTTCGCTTTAAGTCTATGACAGGGTTCCAAGCTCCATATGTTCCTGGCTGGGATACGCATGGTTTGCCGATTGAACAAGCATTAACAAACAAAGGCGTTAAACGTAAAGAAATGACAATCGCTGAGTTCCGTAAGCTTTGTGAAGAATATGCACTTGGTCAAATTGACAGCCAAAGAGAACAATTCAGACGTCTAGGTGTTCGTGCTGATTGGGAAAACCCGTATATCACACTAAATCCAGCTTATGAAGCACAGCAAATTAAAGTATTCGGCGAAATGGCGAAAAAAGGCTATATTTACAAAGGGAAAAAGCCGGTATACTGGTCTCCAACAAGTGAATCTGCTTTAGCAGAGGCGGAAATTGAATATCAAGACAAGCAATCTCCATCGATTTATGTTGGCTTCAAAGTAAAGGATGGCAAAGATGTGCTTGCAGAAGATGTTCAAATTGTTATTTGGACAACAACGCCTTGGACAATTCCTGCTAACTTAGGTATCTCTGTTCACCCTGATTTAACGTATGTTGTTGTTGAAGAAAAAGGCAAAAAATATTTAGTAGCTAAAGACTTGCTTGAAGCTGTTAAAACAGAAGTAGAGTGGGAAGAAGCAACTGTTATTCAAGAGGTACAAGGTTCCGAATTAGAATACATTAAAGCACTTCACCCATTATACGACCGTGAATCTTTAGTAATGCTTGGGGAGCATGTAACAACAGATGCTGGTACAGGCTGTGTTCATACTGCACCTGGTCATGGTGAGGACGACTTTATTGTTGGTCAAAAGTATAACCTTGATGTTCTTTGTCCAGTTGATGACAAAGGTATTATGACAGACGAGGCTCCAGGATTTGAAGGTTTATTCTATGATAAAGCAAACAAGCCGATTACAGAAGCATTACAAGAAGCGGGAGCTTTATTGAAGCTGAAATTTATTACACACTCATACCCACATGACTGGAGAACGAAAAAACCAGTTATCTTCCGTGCAACAGCGCAATGGTTTGCGTCTATTAAAGACTTTAGACAAGATTTACTTGATGCTGTTAAGGAAACAAAATGGGTTCCTGCATGGGGTGAAACAAGATTGTACAATATGGTTCGTGACCGCGGAGACTGGTGTATTTCCAGACAGCGTGCATGGGGTGTGCCAATTCCTGTGTTTTATGCGGAAAACGGCGACAGCATTATTACAGATGCAACAATCGAGCATATCTCTAATTTGTTCAGGGAGCATGGTTCAAACATCTGGTTTGAAAGAAGTGCAAATGACCTTTTACCAGAAGGTTTTGAACATCCTGGAAGCCCGAACGGAAACTTTACAAAAGAAACAGATATCATGGATGTATGGTTTGATTCTGGTTCTTCCCATCAGTCTGTTTTAGAAGAAAGAGATGATTTACAAAGACCAGCAGACCTGTATCTAGAAGGTTCTGACCAATATCGCGGCTGGTTTAACTCTTCCTTGTCCACAGGAGTTGCTGTAACAGGAAAAGCACCATATAAAGGCGTGCTTAGCCACGGTTTTGTTCTTGATGGTGAAGGCAGAAAAATGAGTAAATCCCTTGGTAACGTAATGGTACCAGCGAAAGTAATGAATACACTTGGTGCAGACATCCTGCGTTTATGGGTAGCTTCTGTTGATTTCCAAGCAGACGTGCGTGTATCTGATGCGATCCTGAAGCAAGTAACAGAAGGATACCGTAAGATCAGAAACACTTTCCGTTTCCTTCTTGGAAACCTTGCTGATTTCAACCCAGCTGAGAATGCTGTTTCTTATGAAGACTTGCGCGAAGTTGACCAATATATGCTTGTTAAATTGAATAACCTGATTAAAACAGTGACAGAATCCTATGATAAATATGAGTTTTCTACTATTTATTCTGATATCAACAATTTCTGCACAATTGATTTGAGCTCCTTCTATCTAGATTTCTCAAAAGATGTCCTTTATATCGAAGCAGCTGATAATCAAGAAAGAAGATCTATTCAAACAGTGTTGTATGAAAGCTTAATTTCATTAGTGAAATTGATGGCACCAATCCTTCCGCATACTGCTGACGAGGTTTGGGAGCATATTACTTCTGTTAAGGAAGAAAGTGTTCAGCTGACAGATTTCCCTGAATATGTGGAATATGAAAACAGTGCAGCACTTACAGAAAAATGGAGCAAGTTTATGGTCTTGCGTGATGATGTTCTGAAGGCATTGGAAGAGGCTCGTAACCAAAAGGTGATTGGTAAATCACTTGCGGCTAAAGTATCCCTTTATGTACATGAAGACGGTAAAACATTACTTGACTCTATCCAAGAAAGCTTAAAGCAATTGTTTATTGTTTCAGGCTTTGAAGTTGCTGGCAGCTATGACGAAGCTCCAGAAAATGCTGTGAAATTGGAGAATGCAGCAATTCTCGTGGAAAAAGCAGATGGAGAAACATGTGAAAGATGCTGGACAGTAACAACAGATGTTGGTGCTAAAGAAGAACACCCAACATTATGTGCTCGTTGTGCCAGTGTAGTAGCAGAAAATTATTAATTAAAAAAGCATTTCGGCTTATTTGCCGGAATGCCTTTTTTTATTCAAGGGAGTTTTTCCTTTTACTAAAAAAAACTTCCACCTCCGTAAATTGTTGTTATGGTTGTAAAAAGTTAAGCCGGTTTTTGCTGGTCTATTTGGAAAAGCTATTTGTAACAACTTAGAAACGGAGGAATTTAGCCATGAACCTAGACGTTGAAAAGCTTTATACCGAACTCCGTATGACACAAATAGAATTAGAAGCCACATTAAGAGTAAAAAGATCTTCAAAAATAAACCACTATATTGAAGCAGAGCTGCTGGATGTAGAAGCATCCATGCGAAGATTGGAAAATGGCCAATTTGGAACATGTGAAATATCCGGTGAATTGATTCCTGCTGAAATATTGGAGCTGGTTCCTACCATCAAATCAAAAAAAGACTTGGAATACATGCAATCCTACTACAGAAAATCCTTGCATTAAAAGTAAAAGTAAAAGCAAAAGAAAAGAAGTTGAAAGTTAGAAAAAACAGCTGCAAATAGGCACAAGCTATCGTTTTTAAGTAGTTTATGCTAAAATGCTAAAGGAGACTCGAGAATTGGAGGAAACTTTAGTGTTTTATTACATAATTGCACTTATAATCATTGCATTGGATCAATGGACAAAATGGCTTGTTGCAACAAAGATGGAACTCGGAGACAGCATTACGGTAATCGAGAATTTCTTCTATATTACGTCCCATCGTAATAGTGGTGCTGCTTGGGGTATTTTGGAAGGACAAATGGCGTTCTTCTATATTATTACAACTGTTGTCATTGTAGGCATCATTTATTTCATCCAGAAAGGTGCAAAAGGCAAGCTGTTGTATGGAGTTTCCTTAGGATTAATCCTCGGAGGAGCGATTGGTAATTTTATCGACCGCATCAGACATCAGTATGTAGTGGACTTCGTTAATACGTATATCTTCAATTATGATTTTCCTATATTTAATATTGCAGATTCATCTTTAGTAATTGGTGTTATATTGCTTATCATTGTGATGCTAAAGGAGGAAAAAGCAGCAAAGAAGGAGAAAGAAAATGGAAAAAAAGGAACATATCATTCAGAGTGAACAAGTAAGTGAAAGAATAGATAAAATCATTTCAACTATCAACAATGATTGGTCGCGCACACAAGTGCAGCAATGGATCAAGGATGGCCATGTGTTAGTTAACGGCAAAAGTGTTAAGACGAAATACAAGGGAATATTAAATGATGTTGTTACAATTGAAATTCCTGAACTGACAGAGCTTGACGTTTTACCTGAGGAAATGAATTTAGACGTTTATTATGAGGACAGTGATGTAATTGTTGTCAATAAGCCGAAGGGAATGGTCGTTCATCCAGCTCCTGGCCACGTAACAGGTACGCTTGTAAATGGCTTGATGGCACATTGTAAGGATTTGTCCGGGATTAATGGCGTAATGCGTCCAGGAATCGTCCACCGTATCGACAAGGATACGTCAGGTTTATTAATGGTTGCTAAAAACGATGCTGCCCATGAAAGTCTTGTAAACCAGCTTGTGGCAAAGACAGTAACTAGAAAATATAAAGCATTGGTCCATGGCAGTATTCCACATGATTATGGAACAGTTGATGCACCGATTGGAAGGGACACAAAGGACCGCCAAAAAATGGCCGTTGTCGATAAAGGCAAGCATGCTGTTACACATTTTCACGTAATTGAGCGCATGGAGGATTTTTCTTTCATCGAATGTCAGCTTGAGACAGGAAGAACGCATCAAATTCGTGTTCATATGAAATATATTGGCTTCCCGCTTGCAGGTGATCCTAAGTATGGTCCGAAAAAAACGCTCGACATTGGCGGTCAGGCGCTTCATGCTGGCATACTTGGTTTTAACCATCCACGCACAGGCGAATATATTGAATTTGAAGCACCACTTCCTAGTGATTTTGAAGAGCTGATAGATAATATCAGAAATAATCGTTGACAAAATTCGAGCCTTATAATAAGATTAACTTAATTAAATAAGTCCTTTAAATCAATCCTGTGAGGTTGAGAAGGTATCGGATTTTTTAGTAGATAGCAACTTGTATGCTATCGGTCTGTCCTCTCGCCAAACATGGTGGGAGGATTTTTATTTTAAGAAAAAAGGTGATGCAAAATGTCGCAAAAGGCATTAGTCCTTGATGACCAAGCAATTAGAAGAGCATTAACGAGAGTTGCACACGAAATCATTGAAAAGAATAAAGGGATTGAAAACTGTGTTTTGGTCGGTATCCGCACTAGAGGTATTTATATTGCAAACCGCCTTGCAGAAAAAATCTCGCAAATTGAAGGCAAAAGCATTACGGTAGGAGAATTGGATATTACTTTATACCGCGATGATTTAAGCAAAAAAACGGAAAATCAAGAGCCGCTCGTAAAAGGTTCAGATATCCCAACAAGCATTGAGGATCTAAAGGTAATCCTTGTCGATGATGTTCTGTACACAGGAAGAACAGTTCGTGCAGCAATGGATGCCCTTATGGATGTAGGCAGACCTGCTTCAATACAGCTTGCTGTCCTTGTAGACAGAGGACATAGGGAGCTTCCGATTCGCGCTGATTATGTCGGCAAAAACATTCCGACATCCAGTTCAGAGAAAATTGTTGTAGAGCTCAATGAAGTGGATGGACAAGACGAAGTAAATATATACGAAAATTAAATATAGCCCTTTTTAATGGCAGTCCTGAGAGGCTGCGAAGGGGGAGTCGATACAGGCGTTGTTTCGCCTGCTCAAAAACCCCTTTTTGCCATGCGTAAAAGGGGTTTTTTTATGAAATTGCGTATACTAAATACAACAAACCAGTAATTGCACCATAGATGGAAAGAGGGAACAAAATGAATCAAACAAAGCCAATACTCGGTCTAAAAGACAAACCAAACGCATCCCAATGGATAACATTAAGCTTACAGCACTTATTCGCCATGTTTGGATCAACAGTACTAGTTCCATACTTAATTGGATTAAGTCCAGCTATCGCTTTAATCTCAAGCGGATTAGGAACACTAGCATTCCTTCTTATAACAAAATTTAAGGTTCCTGCTTATTTAGGCTCATCCTTTGCCTTTATTGCACCGATGATTGCGGCACAAAAGCTTGGCGGACCGGCAGCAGCGATGATCGGAACATTCATCGCAGGTCTTGTATACGGAATTGTCGCATTGATTATTAAAAAAGCCGGCTACCGTTGGATTATGAACCTGCTTCCGCCGATTGTTGTCGGACCAGTAATCATGGTTATCGGGCTAGCACTAGCTGGAACAGCAGTTGGCCAGGCGATGTATGAAAATAACGGAACACCAGATCAACACTACAGCCTTTTGTACTTATCAGTAGCATTAGTCACATTGCTTGCAACAATCCTATTCACTATTTTCGGTAAGGGAGTGTTCAGCTTCATTCCGATTCTTGCAGGGATTATCGTTGGCTACCTGTACGCATTACTAGTAGGTGTTGTTGATTTCCAAGGTGTTATTGATGCAAAATGGATCGCAATGCCGGATTTCATTCTTCCTTTCAGAGATTATGATTTAACATTAGATACCGCCATACTGGCATTGTTCGTGCCGGTTGCCATTGTAACACTTGCTGAGCATATCGGTCACCAGCTTGTATTAAGTAAAGTAGTAGGAAAAGATTATATTAAAGACCCAGGACTTCATCGCAGTATTTTAGGTGACGGAAGTGCAACACTAATCTCCTCCCTAATCGGTGGACCGCCAAAAACAACTTACGGTGAAAACATTGGGGTTTTGGCAATTACGAGAGTATACAGTGTGTATGTTCTTGCAGGAGCAGCAGTGTTTGCAATCCTGTTCGGATTCATCGGTAAGATCACTGCCCTAATACAATCGATTCCAACACCAGTAATGGGCGGAGTATCCATCCTGTTGTTCGGTATCATCGCATCTTCTGGCTTAAGAATCTTAGTCGAAGCAAAAATGGATTTCTCAAAAAATCGCAACCTTGTGATTGCATCCGTTATCTTAGTTACAGGGATTGGCGGAGCATCCATTCATATCGGTTCAGACTTTAAACTAGAGGGAATGGCACTTGCAGCAATCCTTGGGATTATCCTGAACTTTGTACTACCAGGAAGAGACAAGGCGACAGACGACTTATTTGAAGAAGAAGCAGTAGACGAAACTAAATAATGTACACCTTTTAAACAAGTACAGAGAGACTTATAAGGGTGTTGAAGGTTAAGGCGAAAAGGATCCGCTTGTTTAGGCAGGCTTAAAACAGGATCAAAAATCGCGAACATTCAACTTTTAGCACCCATTTTCAATAAATGGGTGCTATTTTTTTGCCCGGAATCCATAAAGGAGGCAATAAATAATGGAAAACTTATTAACAACCTCGGAGCTTACCGTGCCGGAAATACAGGAAATACTGAAATGCGCACAGGCATTTGCAGAGGGAAAGGAATGGAAGCCAGAAAGGCAGCTGTTTTTAGCAAATTTGTTCTTTGAACCAAGCACAAGAACGAAATGCAGCTTTGAAGTAGCTGAAAGGAAGCTGGGACTTGAAGTCATTCCATTTGAAACGACTACCTCAAGTGTTGTTAAAGGAGAAACATTATATGATACCATCCGAACATTGGAAAGCATTGGCGTAAATGGTGTCGTGATTCGCCATAAGGAAGATAATTACTTTCAAGAACTAATCGGCAAAATCAAAATCCCTGTCATTAATGCAGGAGACGGATGCGGAAATCACCCGACACAATCATTGCTCGACCTTTTGACAATTAAACAGGAATTTCAATCCTTCCAAGGCTTAAAAATAAGCATTATAGGAGATATCCGGCACAGCCGTGTTGCCAGATCAAATGCAGATGCGCTCACAAGGCTTGGTGCAAATGTAGTCTTTTCAGGTCCTAAAGAGTGGTTTGACGACAGCATGCTGCAGGAAGCAAACTACGAGGATGTTGATACAGCGATTGAAACATCTGATGTTGTCATGCTCCTGCGAATTCAGCATGAAAGGCATGATGGCAGTACATCATGGACCAGTGAAGAATACCACCAAATGTATGGATTGACGATAGAAAGAGAACGACGCATGAAACCAGGCAGCATCATTATGCACCCTGCCCCTGTTAACAGGGATGTAGAAATTGCCGACGAATTAGTGGAATGCGAACGGTCGAGAATTTTTAAACAGATGGAAAACGGAGTATTTATCCGCATGGCAGTATTAAAAAGATCTTTACAATCAGTTGAGGGAGGAAATGTACATGTCAATGATTATCAAAAATGGCCAGTTGCTTAATGAAAAAGGGGAATTTATTACACAGGATATTCTAATTGAAGACGGAGTTATCGTAGAAATAGCACCAAAATTGGAGACGGCAGCAGACGAAATCATTGATGCGAACGGAAAGTTGGTTGCACCAGGCTTCATAGATGTTCATGTACATTTGCGCGAGCCTGGCGGAGAGAAGAAGGAAACAATCGCAACAGGAACAATGGCTGCTGCTAGAGGCGGATTCACAACAATCGCTAATATGCCAAACACTCGTCCAGTTCCTGATACAGTTGAAAACTTCCAAAGCTTGATGAACCGCATTAAAGAGACAGCGAATGTTCATGTTCGCCCATATGCAGCGATTACAATCAGACAATTAGGTGCAGACATAACAGATTTTAAAGCATTAAAGGAACTAGGAGCATTTGCATTCACAGATGACGGTGTAGGGATCCAAGAAGCAGGAAAAATGCTTGAAGCAATGAAGCTTGCAGCAAGCCTTGATATGGCAATTGTAGCTCACTGTGAGGACAACTCACTTATCAATAAAGGATCTGTCCATGAGGGAGAATTTTCTAAAGCAAATAACCTAAATGGAATTCCATCTGTCTGTGAATCTGTACATATAGCAAGGGATGTTTTACTTGCAGAGGCAGCAGGCTGTCATTACCATGTTTGCCATATCAGCACAAAAGAATCAGTCCGTGTAGTAAGAGATGCGAAAAGAGCGGGAATCAATGTGACTGCAGAGGTTTCACCACACCATTTATTACTATGTGACGAGGACATCCCTGGAATCGATACAAATTATAAAATGAATCCGCCGCTTAGAGGCAAAGAAGACAGAGCGGCGTTAATAGAAGGCTTGCTGGATGGGACGATTGATTTCATCGCAACAGACCATGCCCCGCATACAGCAGAAGAAAAGGCACAGCCGATTGAACTTGCACCGTTTGGCATTGTCGGATCAGAAACAGCCTTTCCGCTTTTATATACTAACTTTGTAAAAAAAGGAATTATTAGCTTGCAGCAGCTTATCAGCTTCCTTACAAATAAACCAGCAGAAACATTTAAGCTGAATACAGGCACACTTGCTGTCGGAAAAGTAGCAGATATCGTAATTGTTGATTTAGAAGATAATGAAACTATCAATCCAGAAAACTTCTTATCTAAAGGAAGAAACACCCCATTTGCAGGATATGTTTGTCAAGGTTGGCCTGTAACAACAATTGTAGCTGGAAAAATCGCTTGGAGAAAGGAAAGTGTACACGCATGAAAAAACAACTGATTCTCGAAGATGGTACAGTATTTATTGGGCAAGGATTTGGAGCAGAATCCAATTCGATTGGAGAGGTAGTCTTTAATACAGGGATGACTGGCTACCAGGAAATTTTGTCAGACCCGTCATACTGCGGTCAAATTGTCACATTGACATACCCACTAGTCGGCAACTACGGAATCAACCGTGATGACTTTGAATCCATTGCACCAGCAATCAACGGTTTCATTGTGAAGGAAGTGTGTGATTTCCCTTCAAACTGGAGAAATGAACTGTCACTGGATGAGTTTTTTAAACAAAAGAACATTCCAGGACTTGCAGGAATTGATACGAGAAAATTAACAAGAATTATCCGTAAGTACGGAACATTAAAAGGCGCAATTTGCAGCATCGAGGAAAATGTAGCAGATGTTATCAAGCAACTGCAAACATCCGTCTTACCAACAAATCAGGTGCAGCAGGTTTCTACTAAAAAAGCTTATCCGAGCCCAGGCCGTGGCAAACGTGTTGTGCTTGTAGATTATGGCATGAAGCACGGAATTCTGAGAGAGTTAAATCAGCGTGACTGTGATGTCATTGTTGTTCCATATAATGCAACTGCAGAGGAAATATTGTCTTTAAGTCCAGACGGGGTAATGCTTTCTAACGGCCCTGGAGATCCAAAGGATGTGCCAGAGGCAATTGAAGCGATTAAAGGGATTATCGGCAAGGTGCCACTGTTTGGAATATGCTTAGGCCATCAGCTGTTTGCACTTGCAAGTGGTGCTAACACAGAAAAAATGAAGTTTGGGCACAGAGGCTCAAACCACCCTGTTAAAGATTTGCTGACAGGCAAGGTTTCCTTAACATCACAAAACCACGGCTACACAGTGGAAGAAAAATCTATTGAACAGACAGACTTGGAAGTTACTCATCTAGCATTAAACGACGGAACAATTGAAGGGTTGCAGCATAAACAGTACCCAGCCTTCACCGTACAATATCATCCAGAGGCATCACCAGGTCCAGAAGATGCTAACTATTTATTTGATCGATTCATGTCCATGATTTTAACTCATAAAGAGGATGGTGCCGCATATGTCAAAGCGTAAAGATATTAACAGCATACTAGTAATAGGATCAGGTCCGATCATTATCGGTCAGGCAGCAGAATTTGACTATGCCGGAACCCAAGCATGTATAGCACTTAAAGAAGAAGGATATCGTGTTATCCTAGTTAACTCCAATCCAGCAACGATTATGACAGATACAGAAATGGCTGACAGTGTATATATTGAACCACTGACATTGGAATTCGTTAGCAGAATCATTCGCAAGGAAAGACCAGATGCAATATTGCCGACACTTGGTGGTCAAACAGGCTTGAACCTTGCTGTCGAGTTATCAGAGGCAGGCGTCCTTGAAGAATGCGGTGTGGAAGTGCTTGGAACAAAGCTTTCCGCTATCCAACAAGCAGAAGACAGAGATTTGTTCCGCACCTTGATGAATGAGCTAGGAGAACCAGTACCAGACAGCGAAATTATCCATAACATGGACGAAGCAAAAGCGTTTGTGGAACAAATCGGTTATCCAGTTATCGTCCGCCCTGCCTTTACATTAGGAGGAACAGGCGGAGGCATCTGCCATAATGATGACGAGTTAAATGAAATCGTCACAAGCGGTTTAAAGAACAGCCCTGTAACACAATGTCTTCTTGAAAAAAGCATTGCCGGCTTTAAAGAAATTGAATACGAAGTAATGCGTGACAGCAATGATAATGCGATAGTCGTTTGTAATATGGAAAACATCGACCCTGTCGGCATTCATACTGGTGACAGCATCGTTGTTGCGCCAAGCCAAACGCTGAGCGATAGAGAATATCAAATGCTGCGCAACACATCATTGAAGATCATCCGTGCCCTTAAAATCGAAGGTGGCTGCAATGTTCAGCTTGCACTTGATCCAGACAGCTTCCAATACTATATTATTGAAGTAAACCCAAGGGTGAGCCGTTCCTCTGCACTTGCCAGCAAAGCAACAGGCTATCCAATTGCAAAGCTTGCAGCGAAAATTGCTGTTGGGTTAACACTTGATGAAATGATGAACCCAGTAACAGGCAAAACATATGCAAGCTTTGAGCCTGCACTTGATTATGTTGTCAGCAAAATCCCACGCTTTCCGTTTGATAAGTTTGAATCTGCCAAAAGAAATCTAGGCACGCAAATGAAAGCGACTGGAGAGGTAATGGCAATTGGAAGAACATTCGAGGAATCACTTCTTAAAGCAATCCGTTCATTAGAAGCAAAGGTTTACCACTTTGCATTAAACGATGGCGAAAATGTCAGTGATGAATTATTAGAAAAAAGAATTCGTGTCGCAGGAGACGAAAGATTATTTTATGTAGCAGAAGCAATGAACAGAGGGGTGTCCATTGAGACAATCCATGACTGGAGCAAAATTGACCTGTTCTTCCTGCACAAGCTTGAAGGCATCGTCAAGTTGGAAAAAGAGCTTGCAGATCATCCGTTTGATTTAGAATATGCAAAAACAGCTAAGGAGAAAGGCTTTGCCGACATCCAGCTCGCTAAATTATGGAACAGTACTGAGCTTGAAATATATAACTGGAGAAAAGACAACAAGCTTGTCCCAGTTTACAAAATGGTGGACACTTGTGCTGCTGAATTTGAATCGGAAACACCATATTACTATGGAACGTATGAGGATGAAAATGAATCTGTTGTGACAGACAAGAAAAGCATTGTTGTTCTTGGTTCTGGTCCAATTCGCATCGGCCAAGGAATCGAGTTTGACTATGCGACAGTTCACTCTGTCTGGGCCATCAAGGAAGCAGGGCTTGAAGCGATTATTATCAACAACAACCCAGAAACGGTTTCAACAGACTTTAGTGTATCAGATAAATTATACTTTGAGCCGCTGACAATAGAAGACGTCATGCATATCATCGATTTAGAGAAACCAGAAGGGGTTGTCGTGCAATTCGGCGGACAAACGGCAATCAACTTGGCAGCAGAGCTTGCAAACAGAGGGGTTAAAATTCTTGGTACGTCTTTAGAAGACTTAGACAGAGCAGAAGACAGAGATAAATTTGAGTCAAGCCTGCATGCACTGGGCATTCCTCAGCCTGAAGGGAAAACAGCCTTAACAGTAGAAGAGGCGGTAAAGGTTGCAGCTTCGATCGGCTATCCGGTTCTTGTACGTCCATCGTATGTACTAGGCGGAAGAGCGATGCAAATCGTTTATAAAGAAGAAGAACTGATTCCATATATGGAAAAAGCAGTTATCGCAAGTCCTGGTCAACCAATCCTGATTGACAGATATTTAACAGGCAAGGAAATCGAAGTAGATGCAATATGTGACGGTGTAGACGTAGTGATTCCAGGCATCATGGAGCATATTGAAAGAGCAGGAGTTCACTCCGGTGATTCGATTGCCGTCTATCCGCCGCAAAGCTTGTCAGCAGAAATTAAGCAAACACTAATTGACTATACAACAAGATTGGCAAAAGGCTTAAATATTGTTGGACTACTGAACATCCAGTATGTTGTCTCAAAAGGCGAAGTGTTTGTGCTGGAAGTGAATCCGCGCTCAAGCAGAACGGTTCCTTTCTTAAGTAAAATTACGAATGTCCCAATGGCGAAAATCGCTACAAAGGTGATTTTGGGGAATAGCTTGAAAGAACAAGGCTACACATCAGGACTTGTAGAAGAACAGCAAGGTGTGTTTGTAAAGGTTCCTGTATTCTCCTTTGCCAAGCTGCGCCGTGTGGATATAACACTCGGCCCTGAAATGAAGTCAACAGGAGAGGTAATGGGTAAGGATGTTACGTTGGAAAAAGCTTTGTATAAAGGATTGGTTGCTTCAGGAATGAAGATCCAGACATTTGGAACAGTTCTTCTGACAATCGGTGACAAGGACAAAGAAGAAGCATTGCTGCTTGCGAAGCGGTTTGTTAATATCGGCTACAGCCTTATGGCAACGAGCGGAACAGCAGAATTTTTGCAAGACAATCATATCCCTGTAAAAGTGGTAGATAAAATCGGCGGCGAAGGCACAACATTAATTGATGTCATCCGCAATGGCCAAGCACAATTTGTTATCAATACATTCTCAAAAGGAAGCCAGCCTGCACGCGACGGCTTCAGAATCAGAAGGGAATCAGTTGAAAATGGAATTCCATGCTTAACATCCCTTGATACAGCAGAAGCAATTCTTCGAGTAGTAGAATCAATGACATTCTCTGCAGAAGCAATGACACCAGCAGGCAAACAAATGGAGGCGGTCCTTGCATGATCAAAAATGAAAAATGCACCGTGGTTTCACATAAAGAAATAGCAGAAAACATTATGGAGCTCACCCTTAAAGGTGAGCTTGTTCATGAAATGAACGGCCCAGGTCAATTTGTGCATGTTAAGGTTGCAGACGGTTTTGACCCATTGCTAAGAAGACCTATAAGCATTTCGAAAATAAACCATGACAATAGCACCTTCACAATGATTTACAGAGCGGAAGGAAAAGGAACGAAAGCGTTGGCGCAAAAACAAGCACATGAGCTTGTGGATGTGCTTGGACCACTTGGGAACGGCTTTCCTGTTAATGAAGCTAGACAAGGTGAAACGGCATTGCTTGTCGGCGGCGGCATCGGTGTTCCACCACTATATGAGCTTGCCCATCAATTGACTGCAAAAGGCGTTAACGTTGTCATTGTACTTGGGTTTCAAACAGCATCAGCAGCATTTTATGAAGAGAAGTTTGCCCAATTTGGTGCAACCTTTGTCGCAACAGTAGATGGGACAATGGGAGCAAAAGGGTTTGTCACAGATATAATTGAACAAGAGAATCTCAAGTATGATGTTCTTTACACATGTGGCCCTACACCAATGCTACGAAATCTTGAAAAGAATTTTGCTGGAGAAAGAGCCTATATTTCCTTAGAGGAGCGGATGGGCTGCGGTATTGGTGCATGCTTTGCGTGTGTATGTCATACACAGGATGATCCTACAGGTATCTCCTACAAAAAGATTTGTACAGATGGCCCAGTATTCAGAGCAGGGGAGGTAGTCATATGAACAGATTAAATGTCGAGCTGCCAGGCTTAAATTTAAAAAATCCAATTATGCCTGCATCAGGCTGCTTCGGGTTTGGGCGTGAATATAGCAATCTTTATGATTTAAGTAAATTAGGCGCCATTATGATTAAAGCTACAACAGTCGAGCCGAGATTTGGAAATCCGACACCTAGGGTTGCTGAAACTAATTCGGGCATGTTAAATGCGATTGGCTTGCAAAATCCAGGATTAGAGAAGGTTATGGGTGAAGAATTACCATGGTTAAACTCCTTTGATGTGCCGATTATTGCTAACGTGGCAGGATCATTAGAAGAAGATTATATTGAGGTTGCCAAGGAAATTTCAAAGGCGCCAAATGTAGCAGCCTTAGAGCTTAACATATCTTGTCCAAATGTAAAAACAGGCGGTATTGCCTTTGGAACGATTCCAGAGGTGGCCAAAAACTTAACGAAAAAGGTGAAGGAGGTTTCGCAAAAGCCGGTTTACGTGAAACTTTCACCAAATGTCACGAATATCGTGGAGATGGCAAAAGCAGTTGAAATGGGCGGTGCAGACGGTCTGACAATGATTAATACATTACTTGGGATGCGCCTTGATTTAAGAACAGGCAATCCTGTGCTTGCAAATAAGTCTGGAGGCCTGTCAGGACCAGCCATTAAGCCTGTAGCAATCCGCATGATTTATGAGGTGAGCCAGCATGTAAATCTCCCAATAATCGGTATGGGTGGTGTATCATGTGCGGAGGATGTGTTAGAATTTTTCTATGCAGGTGCAAGTGCTGTAGCAGTCGGAACAGCAAATTTTGTAGATCCATTCATCTGTCCAACCATAATTGACGAACTGCCAGCGCTAATGGACAAATACGGAATTAATCACATCTCAGAATGTACTGGAAGGAGCTGGGGAAAGAATGCGCAACTCGCTTATAATCGCACTTGATTTTCCAAATAAAACAGAGGTTTTCAATTTCTTAGACCGCTTTAATGGCGAAAAACTATTTGTAAAAGTAGGCATGGAGCTTTTCTATCAAGAAGGCCCGAATATTGTGCGCGAATTAAAAGAAGAGGGTCATCAAGTATTCCTTGACTTAAAGCTGCACGATATTCCAAACACAGTAAAAAGTGCAATGCGCAATATTGCAGGCCTTGGAGCAGATCTTGTCAATGTACATGCTGCTGGAGGAATCCGCATGATGGAAAGCGCTCTTGAAGGTCTTGATGCAGGAACGCCAGCAGGGCAGAAACGACCATTTGCCATAGCTGTTACACAGCTGACAAGCACATCACAGCAAGAAATGCAAGAATGGCAGCAAATTAAGCTACCCTTACTAGATTCAGTTGCGCATTATGCAGCAATTACGAAGCAGGCAGGCATGGATGGGGTCGTATGTTCTCCGTTAGAGGCGGCGCTGATCCGAGATCATCTTGGCGCAGATTTTTTGACAGTAACGCCAGGAATCAGGCTGTCATCAGATGATGTACAGGACCAAGTCCGTGTAGCAACACCAGGCTCAGCAAGAGAATCAGGGGTATCGGCCATTGTAGTGGGCAGATCGATTACCCGCGCGCAAAACCCGTATGAAAGCTATCAATTGTTTAAAACAGAATGGGAAGGTGTAACAAAATGAAGAAAAGCATTGCAGAACAACTATTAGAAATTAAAGCGGTATTTCTACAGCCAAACGATCCATTCACATGGTCTTCAGGATTAAAATCACCAATTTATTGCGATAACCGTTTAACATTGTCTTATCCAAAGGTCCGCAAAGAGATCGCAAATGGATTGGCAGATTTAATCAAAGAACATTTTCCGGAAACAGATATAGTGGCAGGAACAGCTACTGCAGGTATCCCCCATGCGGCATGGGTAAGTGATGTGCTTGACTTACCAATGGCATATGTTCGTTCGAAAGCAAAAGAACATGGTAAAGGAAACCAAATTGAAGGGAAAGCAGAAAAAGGCCAAAAGGTTGTTGTTGTCGAGGATTTAATTTCAACAGGCGGCAGTGTCATCACAGCAGTTAACAGCCTTCGCGAAGCTGGGTGTGACGTGCTTGGAGTAGTATCGATCTTTACATACGAGCTGCCAAAAGGAAAAGAATTGCTTGCAGATGCAAAAATTGAAAGCCATTCATTGACTGATTATACAGCACTTCTTGAGGTAGCACAGCAAAAAGGCTATATTAAGGAAAGTGATATTGCAAGCCTGCAGGCATGGAAGGAAAACCCTGCAGAGTGGGGCAAGTAAACAAAAGAAGCATAATCCCGAATATCGGGATTATGCTTTTACTTTTTTAAGGAAATGACTGTTTCTTCGTCCGGTGTAACATATACAGTCTGCTGGTTATCGTATATAACAAAGCCTGGTTTAGCGCCACTTGGTTTTTTTACATGGCGGACAAGTGTAAAGTCTACTGGAACAGAACTGGACTGTCTAGCCTTACTGAAGTAAGCTGCAAGCTTTGCTGCTTGAAGAATGGTTTCCTCTGTCGGAGTTTTGCTGCGAATAACAACATGACTTCCGGGGATATCCTTCGTATGCAGCCAAATTTCATCTCTTGCCGCTACCTTATTAGTCAAATAATCATTTTGCTTGTTGTTTTTTCCAACTAATATTTCCGTGTCATCATAAGTATACTGGTCAAGAACAGGCTTCGCATTTTGTGCTTTTTTGGCCTGTTTTTTCTGTCTTTCTCTTAAATAGCCTTCCTCAATTAGCTCCTCACGAATCTCTTGAATGTCCTTAGGAGAAGCTGTTAAGATTTGGTGATACAAGGCTTCAAAATACTCAAGCTCTGTTTCTGCAATGTTAATTTGCTCCTTAATAATATCAATGGAGTTTTTCGCCTTTTGATAACGTGTGAAATACTTTTGGGCATTCTCAGACGGTGTCAGTCTTGGATTTAACTCGATTTCCATACTGCTTCCTTCTG